>SDBS01000561.1_pt1 | contig 36464 bp, 53 predicted proteins | sample 2277091 | NCBI WGS metagenome assembly SDBS01 (sample SAMN10404972, study PRJNA504765) | marine sediment metagenome | isolation source: marine sediment core GS10_PC15, 163 cmbsf | place: Arctic Ocean: Southern Knipovich Ridge | collected 2010
CCTTTACGCTTAAGCTTAGGTATCCATTCTTTTTTCAGTCTCTCCATACATTGTTCATATTTATGTGTGATAATGTACGCCACTCTTCTCTTAAAATCCTTGTCAATCTCATCGATATGAATATCGTTGCAAATAACTTTTTTCTTTATTGGAGACAAGTCCAAAACCTCTTCACCATCTACTGCAAATTTCATTTTTTTCTCCTTAACAAATTAGAGCTCCTGTCAAACAAGTATATCTAAATCCATTTCCACCTTGAATATCAATATCTTTTGTTGACCCGGATACAGCTACATTTAAGTTCAATGTGTCAGCAGCATCCATATCAACGATTCTTGCAAATGAAAGATTTACACCTCCAGACTGAACTATTTGACCTGGATCAAACCTAACTGCTTGTTGGTTAGTGTTGTTAGACATATCTAGTTGAATCAAGTAATCAGTATAAGATGTAGTTAGTTGTGTAACAGAAACTGTTCCCGACATCATATATTTTCCCGTTACTGGTGCAGTAAATATTCCTGTTGATGCGTTAAAATCACTGTTTTGGTCCCATATTTCATTATCGAATAATATTAGGTATCCCGTTCCATCCCCCGTGGCTGACAATACGGTCGCACTTAAAGATACCGCAAAACAAGGCTGAGATGCATTCGTCATTTCTCCTGCATCTGAAACGAACATTGTGCTTAACTTAACACCTTTGGCTCCATCATCTCCAATTACCACAGAATTAGCAGTGATATTAGAGCCAGCAGTCACATCTCCAACAGTAGGAGCTTGAAATGTTGGTGCAACACCGGCTCCATTAGAAGTAAGTACCTCAGTAGCCGTTCCTACCGCTGTAGAAGCAACAGCATTTGCAGAATCTCCTACTAGAACACCAAATTCAGTTAGTGCACTTACTGTTACTGCCGAGGTTCCGTTTCCTGTTAGAACGCCTGTAAGTGTGGTAGCTCCTGTCCCACCATTAGCTACGAGTACCGGTGAATCAAGGTTAACGGTAACAACGGTAGTAGCTCCAGCAGTCGTTAGGCCAGTACCACCAAGAACGGACAAAGCATTTGCTGTTGCTGTTGCGGTCCCGCTATCGGTAGGGGCTGATGTTACGACTGCTACGGATTCAGCTGCTGTTAAGTGATAAAATTCGTTTGTTGTTCCGCCTTGGAGGGAAGATAAATTATTGTGATTGGTAACTAGAGCTCCCTGAAAAGAAGTATCATAAACGCTTTCTATAGATTCAACAGTGGCGGCACTTTCCTGGAAGACGAAACGACCCAAAAGAGTAGATTGAACTATAATTCTATCTGGAGCTGTGGCAGGAACTGCCTCGGCTTCCGCAGCTGCTTCAGAAGTATATTGGTTTCTTCCGTATTGCATGGTTACGCCACCATCTAGCTCTAAGTAAAACCAAAGAACAGCCCATCTATTATTAGAAATAGTCGCTAATACACCACTGTTATCATCATATTTAGTGTTAGGCCATTGAGTTGCCGAAGCAACTTCGGTAAAACCACCACTCCCATCTCTAAAGTAAATATCAAATGACCCGGAAGACGAGGTATCTAGAGCTGAAATAGAAAACTTAGTGATTCTATCCCAAAGAGCACCAGCAGAAAGGGTGAAATTTCTCGTTCCTGATTCCCCAAGTATGAGGCCTCCTGTTCTTGCGTCTCTAGCGTCCGGTAAAGTTTCAAACACTCTCTCAATCAGTTTGCCGACACCTTCAGATACTTTATGAGGAGCATTTTCAAAATGAAGAGTGGTAGCATCATTTACAACATTGCCTAGAGGAAACTCAGTATCTAAATTCCAAGAATATGAAGTTTTAACGACTACTTGAGGAGTACCGCTGTTGTATTCTATGCCCACATATCTAGCTGTATCTGTAGGAATAGCTGTGCCTGAGACGGCTGGCCAGTCAAACATGATTAATTCGGCAGTATCAGAGTTCGTAGCTCGAATCAATCCAGTCCCAGCAGCGACATCAAAAGTTTCACCTCCGGCATCTGAAATAACACCTCCAGATTCCTGACCTGCTGACCCTAATACGTTGATGGATTCCTGTAGCGTGGAAAAAGTCGATCCTGTGATGAAAGAAACTGCTGCTGTTCCCACATCTTCAAATGTAGGAGCTACAGCGCCGCCATTGCTTCGAAGAACTTTAGTTCCTGTTCCACCGTCTTGTCCTAATGCGTTATTTATTGCCATTAAACCACCGTAAAGTTACCCGAGGAGTCCAAAACGGCCCAATCGGTGTTTGCTGTTATACATACTAACTCAAGAGCTGCATATTGCTCAATTGCTGTGAGACTTCCTCCGACTCCGGTCGTGGTATCTGATGAAATGTAATGGATCGTCTGGCCTGCATTCTGAGCTATCTTGTATAGGCCGGCACCCTTTCCTATTACCTGAACTACCTCACCAATGGAAGCCGTTGCAGGGAGAGTTAGAGTGACTAACCCAGCATTGTTAGCAATGTAACCATTTTCAACGGCCATCGATTGGCTTGTTCCAGTTACTTCATTCCATGTGAACCCACCAGCTGACGATGTAATTGTAACCGTGGAACCAGTTGCTGATGTGGCGATTCCAGCCCCACCAGAAAAAGTAATTACTCCCGGGATAGTTGGGTTTGCAGTCCCAGAATCAGAATCAAATTCAATAGATGCAGTGCCAGTTCCTGGTCCTACAGTGTAGTCGAGCTCACCGGTGAATGGATTGTATTTATATGCCATTTTATCCCTTAGCTGTACGTTTTCTGTAAAACAGTTCCATATACCACCGTACCAGCTGAAGAGTAGGCAGTAAACGCAGTCGAATCGATTCCGGAAAGCTCAAATGTGGTTCCTACTAGACTTGCAACTGTGTAAATGTTAGATCCATCAAAATTTACTTCAGTCATTCCTGCAACCCCTTGAATGACGATTAAATCGCCATTGGCAAGTGTACCAGCTGACGACACTGTTACTGCGGCATCACTAGCTTGGGTGATATTTGTGATCGTTAAATCGCTTACTGTAGACCACACAAATTCATAGTCTGTTGATGCATTGCTGATATCATTTTCAGCCCATGTGAGGCTTGTGACGCTATTCAAGGAGTCATATTGAATTTTACGCAGTTGCCACTTAGGCTCGCTTACTGTTACCCCCGCAATCGCTCGACCTAGAAATATTGCGTTTCCTGAAGTATCGTTGATAGTCCGTAATGCGACTTCACTATCCTGTACAATCAACTCACGTCGATCACGTTCACCAAATTTGAAAGGTCGATTAGCTCTTTGTCTACTTACAACCATGATCTCTTCCTTGTGATAGATACATAGGCAGCACTAAGGCTGCCTATGTTCTGAGTTTTACTTTGACTTATCTTTTTTTTCATCTTTAGTTTTCTTGTTTTTTTCGTGATGTTCGTTGATCAATCTAACAATTTCATCCATGAACGCACCCACTACTTCGTAGGCTTCCCCCAATGGAGCACTTACAGGCATTGAGAATCTGTAAATTCTGTCTTCTTTCTCAACTTCAAGTACAATGTCATTTTTTGCTTTCATAAATAAGCCCTTTTTTTTCGGATCCTTATGCTTGGAACCCACATTTCCACGATACAATGTTAACCACTCCCGGTGAAGTCGCTCCATGAATCAAGTGGATGAATGGTACCACAACATCAGCACTATCGAAAGTATAAGTTGGAGCTGCAGTAGCTGCGCTTCCAGCTACTTCAAATGTTACAACTCCTGCCGAACTTACCAAAACTTTAAGAGTCTGAGCTGTTCCATCTCCACCCCAAGCATCAGTGGTATTTGTTGCAGTCTGTCCAGTGCTGTTCAGCTCATCTAAGATGACAACTTCTGTGGAAGATGTTGCTTGGTTAAGACCGATCGCACAATAATCCGTGTAATTGGCAAATGTTGCATTGTTAGCTTCTACTTTTCTAAATCCGATCATGTACGGATCCCCACCAGTCATATCTCCTACATACAACCTAACCTCTAAGAAGAAAGCCAGTGCTGTGTTAACGACGAATGCGGTTCTTGAGTTGGTTCTAGCAGCACCTAGGTTGTATTCAAAACCTTCTGTTGCTGTGAGATCTCCAGAAATCAGCATTCCATTAGCGTCCATGATAGGCTTGATGATTGATTGACCACCACCCAAGATGAACTGTTCCATCATGAAACCTTGTTGGCAACTTATGATATTCAGATCTCCTGTAGCTCCTGTTGGAGCAACACCTGTATTAAGGGCCGATCCTGAGGTAGGAGCCATTGAAAATGTGATGTCATCTCCACTGGCATCTAAGAATTCGGCATTAATCTCTTTAACAGTACCAGTGAAAGAGATATCTCCTGTACCAGCAAGTAGAGACAATGAAGCGACTCCGTTTGAGGTCCCGATCGTTACAACGTTGGCCACAGCCCCGTCAGCAATATTTACTGCTTTTGCCGAAGTAGCACCACCAGCGATATTGACTGTTGTCGCACCTTCACCAGATCCAATTTGGACAATATTCGTGCCTGAGGAATCGCCTAGGGTCATTGTTCCAGTCTGAGCGGTTCCACCAATTGTTATTGTTCCACTAGTTGTTGAAGCACCGACAGTGTAAGTGGATGTTGCTGCACCATTAAGAGTGTAGTTGCCTGTTCCAACCAAAAGGTCAAGTGACGATGCAGCATTTGATGAACCGATCGTGACCACATTATCAATAGCTCCTGAACCAATATTAACAGCATTTGCTCCCGTTCCTCCTGTTGCGATGTTTACAGTTGTAGCCCCAGTACCAATACCTAAGTTTAGGTTCATTGTTCCGGAACTTGTACCAATCACTAGGTTTCCTGTTTGAGCAGTTCCTCCGATTGTGATTGTTCCTGATGTTGCACTTGCTCCAACTGTATATGTGGTGGTTGCAGCTCCGTCTAGAGTGAAGTTACCTGTTCCAGCCAATAGGTCAAGTGAAGCGGCTGCTGAAGCACTCCCGATCGTGACAAGATTAGCTACCGCACCATCTGCAATATTTACTACTTTAGCGTTGGTGGCTCCTCCAGCTATATTAACAGTAGTTGCGCCTTCACCAGACCCAATCTGTACGATATTTGTTCCCGAAGAGTCTCCTAGGGTCATGGTCCCTGTTTGTGCTGTTCCGCCGATCGAAATGGTACCTGAGGTAAGAGTTGTCCCAACTGTCATCGTTGTTGTAGCAGCACCATCTAAAGTAAAATTCCCTGTTCCAGCTAGAAGATCAAGAGAAGCAGCACCAGTTATGCTACCGATCGTGACGGTGTGCGCAGCAGCTGAATCAGCAATGCCAACGGCTCTGGCTGTTGTTCCGACACCAAGGTTTACTGCATCTCCTGAGTTGTCTGAACCCAAGTTAAGAGCTGCCCCAGCTGTTTCAATTGTTGCGCTGGCACTAGCTGTTAGAAGACCTGTGAAGGTGACGGCGCCCATTGTCAATCCACCATTTGAATCAACAGCAAATTGTTCTACATCAGCGCTGTCTGTAACAGAAAGTTTGTTAGATCCAGCAGCATCACCAAGTTTTATGACAACATCTTGTCCAGATGGAGCCGTTATATCCACATCAACACCGCCAGCAGCTGTGTAAAGAGGGCACGTTACTGAGGTGGCCACAGTGATCGCAGCATCAAGGTTGAAGGTAATGACATTTGTCGCTCCAGCAGTCGTTATGTTCGTTCCACCAGTCATGACAATGTTGCCAGATGAAGGTGATCGATTTCCTCCGCTATCACCTGAAATAGTATCAACATCAGATGCGCCAGGTGCCATTGCGTTCCAAGTAGCGGAACCTGATGCTTTTTTTGCTAAAATGTACGAAAGGCCGTTGGTAGTGTCTAACCAAACTTGACCTAAAGGAAATTTGATGTCAGTTGATGCCGGGGCAGCAGCTGCCTTAATAGGAAGTGGTAGAATTTCTACGATTCCTGTAGGAAATGAATAGGCTGATTCAAGATTTGCCATTGATGGGTGCTCCTAAAATATATCCTCTAGTGAATCCTAAAGTGGTTCTGATCCGCTAGAAGTAGTTCATATATTTTCTGGCAATCTCGCAGACTGCCTCTTATCCGAGAAATTCAGAAAGAACTCTCGGGATGTATCCCTACGATCATTCTATACCATAGAGATTTTTTTATCTTGTGCTATGAAGAATTCTTTTCCTCTTCTTTCAAGATTGCTTCAAAATCTTCCATATCCATCCCAGACAGCTTGATAGCAGCCTCAGCATCAATGGAGGAGACATAATTTAAGATTTGATCGTAGACTTTTTTTGCGATTGCCGGTTTGTTTCTTTTTACTCCGTTGAGAAATCGTCTTGATAGATTTTTCATCTTAGGATTAACAATCATTTCACGTGCAAGAATTCTTGCTCCTAATGGTCCAAGAAGTTTTTTTAACAGGGGGTAATTTCCAGTAGTGATACCCGATATCAGCATTCCTTTCTCGCCCTTTGTGATGAATTTTTCGATCATATCAGGTCCCATTCTTTCAGCAAGTTTGGAAAAGTTTCCATATAGCTTATTGGTAGTGATGAAATCGGCTCCTAATTCAGGTGATAACTCTCTTAAAGCATCTCCAAGAGGACCTTTTAATCTCCCTAATCCAGCTTCTCCTTTATTTATATAATAATTTAACTTTTGCCAGAAATTCATTATATTTTTCCCGGTCATCTCTGTAGCTAAAAAATCGTTAAAGTCTTGTTGAACTCTCATTCTAGTTTCAGCAGGCATTTCTGATAATTCAGTTGAGATCTTATTGATCAATTTTGATTGTTGAACTCCACTCATTGGCTTTTGTGCCTCAGGTGAGGCTTTTAGGACATCCCAGACTTTTCCAAGGGCTTGATATGCCTTATCAAATAACCTAGATGCTCTTGATCCTTTTGACGCAATATCTGCAGCAAAATCTTGGATCATACTTTCGTCTCTGATCATCAAATTTAATTGCTCTTCAGGAATTCCTTTTTCTCGAGCAAACGTCTTTAAGGCTTCTTCCTCAACAGCTTTCTCAGTTTTGAAAAGCTTAGTAGGGATTTTTTCTACGTTTGCAAGACCAACTTTTTCAATGACCTTTTTCATAAGGGGGCTTGATTCTTCGAGACGCTTTGGAATGCCGGTTGCTCTAAGTCCTACTTTAGCAAGTGAAGGACCTGCTAAACCCACCATTTCGGCTATATTTTGTGCTGTTTCCCCACCGCCAAGCTCTTTCACAGTTTGTCCGGCAGCTCCTGCTGATAAAGATTGAACAGCCGCTTGAGCAGGTTTTCCACCTGGAAAAGCCATTATCGTAGGAAATATTTCACCTCCTGTTTCTGTCAAACCGCTTAAAAAATCTTGTTCTACAGGTAAATATTCGTCTAATAGCATTTGCCTCGTGTCGGCTTCCTCTTCCTCCGCTTCTTCTCCTATTTGAAGGGGACTCATCGTCCTTCCAAGAGCATGAACACCTTTTAGCAATCCTCTAGCACCTGCAGTAGGGATAGATTGGTACCACGGTATTGCAGGAGGACCCTCGGGTAATCCTGTTGCCCATTCAGCATATTCTAATTCTTCTTCTGTAGGATCAAACTTAGAATTTGCCATTTTTTACTCTCCTTCATCTTTATATCGCGTCCATCTCTTAATGTTCTCCACTTGAGAAATCGAATACCCAAGTTTTTTAGCATTACGAACAGCTTTACTCATGTCACCCTTGTATTTATGAACGAGTGCACCCAACGTATTTTTTGTAAGTTGTGTTCCAGGAGTAACTTTATCCCCAGCATGGTCTAGAATCCATTTATCGCCTTTTTCTTCTTCATACAACTCACGTGTTTTGTAGGAAGTCTCAGTCAGAATATTTCTGTGAATATTTTCTGTAGCTTCGTAGGCTCTATCTTCGATGTCATTTCGTTCGTAACCAAAATCTATCATATCTTGTTTGGCTATCCGTTGATATGCCTCGGTATATGCCTTGTCAAGAGCAAGTTCACCTGCAAGCATCGCATTTTTTGTTAATGCTGAATATAGAGGGTCTCCAACTTCAGATGCAAGAGATGCGATTCTTTGTTCCAACCATTGATTTTGCGCTTTGGCAGAAACTTTTTCCATATTCCCAAAGAAAAAAGTCTTTCCAGATTGGCTAAGCATAGTACCTGCAGAGTTCATTAATTCAGGAAGATCTAATTTTTTTGATACATTAGCCCAGGATATAGGTCCTGTTTCTCCTGATTCAATAGCTATTTTTGACGTCATCAATGCACTTTCTTTACCTCTAAGAGATCTTCTCAACGCATTAAATTCATCTCTAGATTTTTGTGCGCCTTTGGCATGGAAAGTTCTATCAGCTGCGAAACGAGAGTGGTCTAATTTTCTTTTTTCTAATTCTGCCGCACCTCCTCTCCTAATTCTTTCTGTAGGAGCTGCTTGTGTTGCCACTAATTGGTCTTCGGTCATATCGCCAAATATACTTTTTTGTGGAGCAATCTGAGGTTGAGCTACAGGCTCTTGAGGCTGTTGAGCTTGCTGTTGGGGTTGTGGTTCAAGAAATTGTGGTACATCTGGTTGTTGTTCGGGCTGAAGAAATTGAGGCAGACCTTGTTGTTGAGTGGGAGATTGAAGAAATTGTGGTAGATCTCGTTGTATTTGAGGTTGTTCGAATTGAGGTTGTTCACCACTTGGAGGAGGAACCGCAGGTGCTCCAGGAGATGCACCTTGAGGAATACCCATACCCTGCATATATTCCTTTTCACGTTGAGATTCTAAGGATGATTTCATTTGAGATTCCATGAAAGAGTGTTCGGCCTTCACATAGTCAAGAGGTACTCCAGCTTCAATAGCTTTATTCAACGCTGATACCACTTGAATGGAAGAAGGATTTGGGCCCAATGAAGCTATTGTCTCCTTGAGAATTGATCCATATTTTTGAGTTTGCTCAAATTGAAGACGACTCTTTTTTTTAAGATCTTCCTCTTCTTCCCCTCTTATTTTTTGCCGTAGATCTTCTTTTTGCTGTGTCTGCACTCGTTGTCCAAGAGCTGTTGAGAGCGCTGAACCAGCTCCCGTGATTCCTTCCGCTAATCCTGAAAGATCTCGTGTAACTAATACCATTATCTTGCCTCCAGCATCTCAACTTTTTTGTTGAGGTCCTTGATCGAATTAATCATGATGCCCATCAAACCATAGAGATCGACGGCTTTGATTCCTGAAATTTCTGTTTGGATTTCTTCAGGAACTTTCTCAGCGATGACACCTACTTTATCCTTCAATCCTCCCACTTGTTCGATAAAATCGTACATCTTGACATCGAGATTTTTGAGTGTCTCTAATCCTGTTTTGTATTCTCGGATGTTTTCTTTGACATGTTCAGAAGACATCGCTGTAGTTATACCAAGTTGGGCGAGAATTTGCATAAGAGGACCCATTATTCCCTGTTGTTCTTGTATATGAGGTTCAAATGTTCTCTGGTTAGAAAGTCCTCCTAGACCTGAAAGAGCAGAAATTCTATTTGATTGACCTTGTTGGTAGAAGTTAGCTTCTTGAGCGCCAAGGGACGTTGTAAGGTCTGTAGCGCTTTGAGCTAGGGCTTGGTTCAATGCTGAAGAAGACCCTGCATTCTCATCGACATAACGCTGCTGAATGGCAGGTAATACACGTTGCTCATATTGCTGCATTGCAGGATCTACAACTGATCGTTGAAACAAATCTTGACTAGGTGGCTGAAGTAGATCGCTGTAGGCTTGACCCGCTTGTTCGCCCAGGCCCGGAAGACCTAGACCCTGTAAGAACTGTTGTTGTTCCGGAGATAACAGGCCGATGTCTTTTTGTCTCGTCGTCCCTCCGGTTAGAGTCCTTTGACCCTGCTTCGTTGCTGCCAATCCTGCCACTGGCCCCCCCAATGCTGTCGCTAGTCCTGCCTTTCCCATTTTCTTCCTCCGTATATTCCATTAAAACATGTTTGGATCTCTTGAATCCATATCTTTCTTGATGCTTAGGATATTTCGATATCCATAAAACTTTGTTGAGATTTCCTTTTTTTCGAAACTCCCCGATAAATTTTGCTAACTTCTCAACTGCCTTATTTTTGAACCAATATTCATTGTCCAAGGAATAGGTGTGAATGCAAATATCTTTCGAGAGAGGATCGACTGTAAACCATACGAATCCCTTAGTCAAATTCTCTTCATTTGCCAACACATAGAGATGGTTGTAAGGATTCAGTTGTACGCCATTTTCGTACGACTGAACACATGCCACTTCTTGAAATTTGTAGAAATCGTCTACTTCAAAAGATCTATCTCTTATCTGCTCAACAAGATATTTGGGGATGTGAACAGGAGTGAAAACGCGTATCCATTTCAGATTATCAAATTTCTTTTCATCACTCATCTTGCTGTCCTATATATCTGATATGCCCAATCAATTGACCACTTCCAACAACTGCCTGCCTAGCTGTTGTGAATGCACTTCCTACATTCCAAAACTCAGCTCTAAAGGTGTTTGAGATGCCATTAACGACGATCCCCGTTCCACCGGTGTATGTTAGTGCTGATGATTGAACCACCCCAACAAAAGGCTTCTGATTTGCGAGAGCAACCTTGTAAGGTAGTTCAATAAAAAGATTCCCTGATGCTCCTCCAGTAGCTGACCATTGAATGTCAAACCATACATCGACTATAATGCCTTGTCTAAGGACCCAACCTGTATTATGAGTGTAAGTGAATGATCCCGATGTGGTCGTTCCCTTAAGGAGTGGTGTCCATAGATCGCTATCTACACCAAAATCAGCTCTAATTGTTCCATTTACAGCTTCGGCAATCATCTCATACATACGCTGTAAGCTGAAATTCAACTCACGCATGTAGTCATCCATATCTTTTGGTTCACCTGATTTGATGTAATCGGAATGCAAAGGGAGAATGATGTTAGAGGGTAACGTCAATTGATTGTCCTCTTACCACGGGCTTTGAATGAAGGCTTGAAAGCCTCAATTCTTAACGGTTGATTAGAGCCTTCATTGGATATTTTCATCGTATGTTGAAATCCAATCCCTCCAGCAATGATTCTCTTCCAGGATATCGTTCTGTAAAATTTCTTTCTGACAACCTGTCCACCAGTTGTGTATGTAGAGAATAGGGAACCATCTATACCGTCTAGGGAAAAATTGTTCGCATCAACCAGGGTGATAGTGTACTCACCGTTAATACCAATCTTACCCTGAACACCATAGATGTATATGATGTCACCTGTTGATAATCCATGGTTGGACGCTTCTACAACTGCCGGGTTTGCGTCTGAGATATTTGCAACAGATGCCACATAGTCCAAGGGAGGTAAAATATCACTTTGGCGTGTGACATACGGAGCAGTATCAGAGTCTTTGAAAAATTGAACAGTAATTCGGGTAGTTGATTCGGTCTGGACAAGAAGATCAACGTAATTGAGTTGACACTCCTTACCCTCCTTCTGAAATGGGTTCCAGGCATTAGTCGTAAGATTACACGAAATATCGGTTTCATTATCTGTCCCTGTTGTTTGCAATGTATGGACTACACCACCTGTTGTTCCACCAACGAAAACCTCTGCATCGTCTTGCCAAAAATAGGATTGTAGTGTCTCTTCATTCATGTCCGATAGCTTAAAATCCAGTCCATTTTCAGCAGTAAAATCACTAAGTTTGTAGTCATATCCTTGGTTGGCTAATCCTAGAACATTCATTGCGATGTCATACTGAGAATATGCGGAAGATTCATCATCAAAAATTAGAGCTTTAGTGCTTTCCGTGGATCCTGAGGGAGGATAGAGAGTCCAAAATCTTTGGTTATTGAAGTCTCTCGCGCAAAATACTTTTTGGAAGTTGGTAGTGTCCACTTCATCAGATGTGAAGTCATGAATTCTCTCGTCGATTCTTCTTGTTTCAACGCCGTCGGTTGCTGTTATTCCTCTGACACCAAAGCCAACGATATATCGATCGAATTGGGATGTTGCCATCTTGCCATCACAGGCCCTAAAATCATTAATTTTATCCCACCTAAATGGTTTTGCCGGATCGCCGGTATTAGGTCGTAAAGTCCATACTGAGTTCGTAAAAAACACGATGATAATATCCTGAAGTGGTCGAGCAGATATTATTTGTTGACCAGTAGGAGCATCGACGAAACCACCTTGTCCAGGTATTACATCATTCCAAATTGAAGGGCTTTGGACTTGGCTAAACCTCGCCCGTTGAGGGAAGGTTTTTGTCGATGCAGTGGCTGAGTCAAATTCAAATGTGTGCAGAACAACTAGTCGTTGTCGGATTGAAAATATTAGCTTTGATCCGTAGAGAGTTCGCGTAGAGCTAAGTGTGGGTCGAAATCCTGTCGTTATTGTTGTGGAAACTAATGGATCGTAAAAACGTATCCCGTCAAGACTTACATTATCGAAAGCCTTTCCATTAGTGAAATACATACGGTTGGTTCCGCCAGTACTTTGCCAATTCTCAGTCCATATATAATCAGTGTCACTACCACTCATGATATCGGCTGTATCTAAAGGGTCAAACCTGTCCGATATTCTGTTATAGAAAGCTGCTCGCTTAGTGTCGAAAGCCAGAAATGTTTTGGATCCGTCAGAGGCATAATATATATGCAAACCCATCATTCTGTTTGCATCAAATAGAGCTACCCGTCCACCTGTTGTATATGAAGTGAATGCCGAAGTATTTTCACCTGAAAGTTCAAGAGTATTTGGTGCAACATTAGCTGCCGTAAAGGTACGATTGTTGAGTTCTGTCATTCCTCCAACATTGGTAATCAATACTTTCTGACCATTTGTGATTCCATGTCCGTTAGCTGTAACTACTCCAGGATTTGCTTCAGTTATAGCTGTGATCGTTGTAGCAGGATTGTGAACCATGAATCCGAATAGGCGAAATCCACCACGTTTTTCAATAAATCCGTGATGAACATGGAAGTTGTTTAGCTCTTCAAATGAATCGATAGGCGCGAGCCATGGCGAAACGTCAGTGTCTATGCCTGTTTTAAATGGTGCAATTAAGACAGGTTGGGTCATCAACGACCACCGATGACGATGAAGTCAAATATCTCAGCTTGGAAATCACCAGATCCTGTTCCTGATTGGTCTGTACGTCTTATTGTAACCTTGAACGATCCAGGTAATTTGCTTTTAAAGTTACATACCCTTTGATGATTTTCACCATTTTGGTTCGCTGTAAGAAGAACTTGATAATTCGTATTTGCCATCGCATTCGTGAAAGTAACGGTAACTTGACCTGAATTCGCTCCTGTAAGCCCAGTCGTGCAGTTGAAAAGACCAGATCCAACACCTGTTTTTGATACTGTCCCTTTGGCTGTTACCATGTTGGCCTGGGTGTAGGTTAGGGTAGAACCAAATGCTAAGGATTTCACCTTAAATGGGACAGCTGTGCTCCCTATGCTTCCTCCAGATGTTAGCTGGAGAATGGTCCCAGCGCCTGTTCTCATGAATGTTTCTGCTGCTGCACTGGCTGTTTTTACATAGAATATTGTACTTCCCGCGATTGTAGCAGGATCATTTGATGCAGGTAAATCGGTTCGATTTTGTAGGTTTAATGCATGTGGCTTGAACGTTGAATCGCCAGATTCAATTGCTGCCCAGTTAGGTCGTATCACAACACCTAGGTCTCGTATAAGTGTTGTATCTGCTGGTTCTCCTACTACAAATGCCATTTTTTATGCTCCTAAAAGTTCGGTTGTGCTCTTGTGTTAAGAAGATTCTGATTGGTCCTCTTAAGCACGTATGCAAGCTGTTCTTTGTATAATATCGTGATTTCTTGGTAAGCGTCCATCTCACCATTATCAGCTACAATATCCCTTGATGCTCCATATGCAATACATGGGCCCCATTGATCCAAATCGGGTCTATCCGTGGCATTTGTCAAGGCTGAGACTACCGAATATGCTTGAGCTCTAAAGCGATAGGCGGTGTCTGGTGTTGGGAAAAACTGAAACTGATTGTTGTACATCAAAACAGCTATAGGTCTTCCTACTGACATCTTGACAAATGAAAGTGTTATGTCTTGACCGTTAGCCGGTGCAGTAAAGAAAGAGACAGCGATAGCACCTGTGTTATAATTGACTGTACCGGTCCCCCCTAGGTCTCCTGTGATGTTTTGTGTTGTCGTCGACCATGTTTTATTTGTGTCTTCAAACGTCTCTGTTTCGTCAGTTATAACCAACGAATCAGGCATGATTGGTGGCGATGCAAGAGTTGTAGAGAATGAAACTGTCGATCCATCTCCAGTCCAAGGAATTTGTCTTTGGATAGTCAAAGGATTTTGATCAAAAAATGCTGCAGAGCTTTGGTACCACAACATTTCAAGCTCGTCGATAGTAGCTGGGGGTTCAATGTTTGTGAATGTATCCTCAGGAAGATCATACCATGTGGTATTTTCGCTAGTCAGGAATTCATAGTACGTTAGCTTCCTGTCAAGTTTGAGTTCTGCAGGAAAGGTGAGCTGATAATATCTGTTGATATACTGATCTAAGATGACATTTGACATCTCACCATCAGTAAGTCTACCAGTCACTTGCCTAACTTTCGTTCGAATGTCTGCTAACGTATATGTTGCCATTATTTACCTCAAGCAAATGATTGACTCATTCTGAATCGTGGTTTCGTTCCAACTTGTTTTTTTGTCATGCTTCCTTTTCCATCTGGTCGCCATTCCCAGATAGGTGTTGTCCTAGATTCTAGGTGACGTGCAAGAAATCGAGGAACCATGTATTTTGTACTTTGGAAGAGGGTAAATGTATGCTGATTGTTAGTATCCCCATAGACAAATCGCTGACAAAGTCCAGGCTCTTCAAGATTGTAGAATTCATATTCTAAGACCTCTCTAAGGAACTTTTCTTCTTTCTCACTTTCCGGTTGTTTTCCAACAATTGGAAGGGACTCCAGTTTTTTCAAATCTAATTCTTTGTGTTTCAACTCACTCATATTTTCTCCTTGTAAAAGAGAGGGGAAGGGCTTTGAATTTTAAACTTGAGGCTTTCACGCTTAAACCTTCCCCTCTCAACATAATTTACACTACAGATTCTTCTCCGTAGCAAATTGCAGTCATAACAGCACTGTTCGCTCCTACAGCACCTGTACCAAGCGTGAGTCCACGAATAGCAAGGTTTTCAAGAACTATAGCTGCACCAGTAGTATCTGTAACACGTGTTACAACACCACCAGAGACCCAAACACTATACGCGGTAACGGTAGTGTTTTCGACCAAAGTGATGGTTGTAGCGGTTAAAGATGCTATGACGAATGTATTGTTCAGGCTTAGTGTGCCTGTCAAATCATCCGCCACGTCGGCCACTTTAATAGTGTCTCCAGCTGCAAAGCCAAACGTAGCAGTGTCGTTCACTGTGATTACGCCCGGATTAGCATTCGTAAAGGCACTTATGGTTGCTCCATAAGCTGAACTTTGTGCTAGTGGTGTAACACCGTTAGTTGTGGTGAATGCCAAGGTACCCAACGTAAAATACGATGCGTCAGCCATGTTAGCCATCCACTCAAAACGGTTTGGTGTTGTCGTGTCCCAGATCTCAATCTTAGCTGTTGTGAAACCTACATCTAGGTTCCTAGCTACGGCAGAGCTGGCATTTGTCCACGAAAATCTTTTGATTTGCGCCATGATCTACCTCCTTAAGAATGGGTTGCCATTAGGTTTAACATAAATGCATCGTTGAGAATTCGGCTAACGAAGGGATGTTGCCAACCCACCGACCCTCTTTGATGTAATGGATCTGCAGCTCCAGCAGATCCAAGCGGTTCGATATAGAAATCGCCACTTTCACTGCCGAGGTGAACCACGGCATAGGCTTCTTTTCCAATGATGAAGTTGTTGTATACAGCTGTTGCAGCGCTTGAAACGCTACCCACAGAAGTGTACAACCATCTCACGTTGGAAGTAGAACCCCATTCATTATCAAGAACTCTAGAGTTATTAGGATAGTTAGCAGAACTAAGGAAGTTAGCAACTGCTTCTAAATCATCTAATAAATCTGTGTCCAGATATGCGAAGAAACTCGGCCGAACTGGAGCGGTGCCGAAGGCATCCCTGCCTTCTATGACATCAGAAATCATCTCTGCATCGTTTCCGAGAAGAGTTTTGATCGCCGAATCGATATCAGCTTTTGTGAGTTCTGTTGGAGTGTTACCGTTAGTACCATTGGCACATTGCAAGACTGAGCTTGTAGAGGCCAATACGTCACGTGTAACTTCATCCATCGTTTGAGCCAAGTTCTGAGCTAGAAGACGTGCAGACTCATTGAGAACGCGATCTTCAACTGTCAATTCAACTTGGTTAGTGATGGTTACAAAGTTCCCGTAGAAATCTACGCGAGCTTTGATATCCGTAGCTGATAATGGTGCTCCAGGAGGAGTGATACCATCAACCAACGGAATAGGCACGGTACTCAAACGTGAATACCTACGAAAAACAATAGTGTCGCCCATCTTTTCGGGAAGTACTCTCTTCTGCGCAAAACGAGTGTGCACAAGAGCAGGGTATGCCGTCATCAGCAAAAGCCTGTCGTAGTACTCCCTAACAGCTGGAGGCAACACGGCGACTGTTGTAATAGCCATATTTTATCTCCTTAAAATGAACCCATGTTGCGATTGACTAGAGATTTAAAATCAGTCTCATTCATCTCTTTGTAGCGCTTAGCTGTGTTCATAGGTGCGGTTGATCCAACACTTGAAAGAGATCCTGCTTTTTGAGAATTTTGCATGATTCTTTCGGCGTCTTGGTTCTTCTTCCCTGTCTTCATATCAGACTTATATGTGTCTGAATTTTTAGCTAAGTAGTACGCGAGATCATAGTCCTGACTCTGCTCTAGAGTGGATCTTAACTTTGGGTTCTGTTTCAAAACTTCAGGTAAATACTTTTGAACTACGTCTTGGTAATCTGGATGTTTTTGCACCATCTTCATCTCTTCAATGGAGCTCTGATATTGATTGTTCATCTTCTTGAGGAACTTTTTAGCTTCCCCAACTGTCAAAACATCATCATCAGCCATTGCATCCATCTCATCAGTCGGCTTTTGCTGCTGTTGAGATGTTTGTTGAGCTTGCATCAGGGCAATATGATCTTTGATCACCCGTAGTTCATCTTGTAAATTCTGGCGTTGTGTACGTTCGGATTGAAGCGCATCAAGAGGTACCATTTGGGCTTCTTTTTGCTCTTCACCGGTGTGCAAATCATCCGTTACAGAATCTACAGGAGCGGCGGCCTCCATGACTTGTGCGCCCGAATCTTGTGGTTCTTCACTCATTGTGTGGCTCCTCAATTTAACGCCCGATGACCTTCTTGTGGTTCTGGTCAGTCGGCGGCACTATTGTGTTATGTAAGCACCAGGTATTGTAGTTGTCTCGGTGACAACTTCATTACATGGCTCAGCCCCCAAGCCTTGTAGGGCATCAAAGTCAAACGGCCTCTGAGGCATATTGACTTCCCACTTGATTTCTCCAGTGGAATTCGAAACTTCACCTACAATCATTCCAACTTGTGGAGTGGGTTTGGTGAAGTAAGGCTTGATGTGTTTAATCAGAGTGGGCTTCCCATCAACCGTTACCTTCGCAGGTTTCGCGAATAAGACAATCCAATAAGGTTCTGTAAGACCCTTGTTGGCGCTCACAATCTCTTGTATAAGCTTATCGTCATCCTCGATGATAGCGTCGCGGGTTTCCCCAGTCTCTTGACTCATCACAACTCCTTAATATTTATAGTCGTATGCTTGTTTGGGATAGCCTTTACCTTCATGGAAAGGTTTGATCTCCTTAAAGCCATATCCAACCATTAGACCTACTTTACTGGGACTTTTGTCATGTCCCATCACTTTGCCGGATCCTGCCATCCCTTTTTCCATATACTTTTCATTTGCATAATTGGATTCAGATTTAGCCATTCCTCGGCTTTCATTTCGACGAGCTTTGTAGGATTGATCCATGTACTTATCAGCTCCATTTTTCATTCCTAAACGCTCATCCATGCGGTCGTTATAGCCCTGTTTGTGCGCCATTTAGTACCTCCGTGGATTGTTGTTGAAATTCCGGTGTTCCTTGTGGAACAACGGGTTGTTGCTGCGGTTGACCAATTTCTTGACCAATTGCAGAAATTTGTACATCTTCAGCTTTTATTTGATTCTCTCTAACTCGATTCATATCTTCCATTGATCGGATAATGGCGAGATATTTCACTATCCTTTCGTCGTCCATCGATTCAAGTTCTTTCATAGCTTTAATGCGACTCAAAGCAGCATCTGATCGATCTGCAACGGCCTTAGCTGCACGCTCATCTTCAAGCCCCATATTGGCTACAGCACGCGTATATCTCTCTTTAGATAGTGCGATGTCAGAAATTGCTTTCGCTTGAGACATTTCACCTTGAGATTGGAGAACTTTCGCTTGTATTTGTTGCTGTTCCTGCGCTTGCTGGGCCTGCTGCTGCTCCATTTGAGCGATCTGCTCAATATATTTGGTTTTACCTTGAATAGGTGCAGCTTCAGCGAGCATTTCACCTGTAACAGGAGCACCAAGCTGCTTGAGGTCCACCAACTGACGAAAGTACATCTGTTTCTGGGTCTCTGTTAACATTCCTTCTTGAACTGACACGTCATATTTGGTAAATTCTCTGTCGTAAAACTCTGCTGTAGGTTCCTCATTGATGATTCGTTTGATTTTCTCGGGAGTCCACTGCTGAATTAGCTTGAGAACTTTCTGGGAGAGTTGTTTTTGTGCGAATCTTAAGTTGTCAAATACATCCTGGATATTTACGATCGCAGCCCCCTGTCTCATCATCATCATCACACCAGATTCATTACCTGAATCAGCAATACCAAACGCAGCGTCGTTAATACCAGCGATCTCAGTCATATCTTTATCAAAGAGTTCTTGGAGTTGGAACATGGAAGGAGGGATTTGAGCAGGAGGTATTTTCTCAATTGCTCCAGGTGGCGCATCTTCTCGTCTCCAAATTACTTTACCCTGACTTGTCTGAAAGAGTGATCTAGGATTGACGACGCTATTCTCGTTGGCTATCCATCCAGAATTAATTTGGGAATCCAAGACATCAATCATTTGGGATCTTCTACGATTTGCTTCACGTTGTGGGTCGCGCATGCAACGAATTAACGATTGAAGCTTTAGGCCCCACTGATCGGATTCAGGTTCCCATATGCTGGTAAAAGGGACGAAAGGATATTCATTCAAACCGTACGGATCCTCGTCGGTTTTCATGACAACATCGTTAACAATCACATGGCGTACAATGTATCGTTGAGGTCGTTCCACAATCTTTAGATTTTCATGCATCGAAAGAAGAAGTTTTTGACGATCCTTAGGGACATCAAAGTCAGTGAAATCACCTGTTTCCATATCCACTAGAACAGGAACGTTTCGCCATTTCTGTAGGAAGAACTCATTGTAAGCCATGAGATCTTGACCGTTAGGTTGTCGTTGGTACGGAAGCCATGTAAACTTTTCGTCTCTAGCCCATCCTGCTCTATAGATGTCATGGATCTCATCCTCCATACCTGGAAGGAGAGAAGCCACTTGGTCAGGGCCTAAGTATTTTCTTCGCATAAGGAAATCGCAGTCGGACCAATCGAGCTTTGTGAAATAGGGATCTACAATGAAACCGTTGTAGGGATCTCTTCCAAATTTGATGTCTCCATTGATAGGATCATCTCGGTAATCCATCCAAACGGAACAGAGATTCCAACCAGTTTTGATTGCTCCACCAAAACAGTCAGAGATTGTGCGATATCCATCCCCGTAATTCATTACATGCATGAGAAGCTGGGAGAGCTGATCAGCTGTTTTTTGATCGGAGTTTTCTACTGGAAGGACTATAGAAGAAAGACGATGTTTCCGCTGATATCCCGTGATCATGTTGATATTGCGTCTTACGCGGTTGAATACAAACGCATTCCTTCCCTCTTGGAAGAGCTGCCTTTTTTCTTGCTCGTCCCACTGATCCCCCAAGTAAAATCTAAGGTCTCTCTCAGCTTCAGGAAAAAATTGGTCCCACGCATAGTACGCATCGGTGTACAATTCGCTAAAGTCCTGGAGTATCGACTGATCAGTTGACATTAAACCAAACCTCCTATAAGCTTATTACACCCATATGGAGGAGTAAGCTTATGAAACCACTTATCGATATGACCAACCAGACCTACGGTAGTTGGAAAGTTTTGAAAAGAGGACCAAATACTAAACAAGGTCAAGCGCAATGGATTTGTGAATGTCAGGGATGCTTTGAACTTAAAATAGTCAAGGGGTCGCATCTTAGAGATGGAAGAAGTACCAAATGCAAAGACTGCCACAACAAATCTTTTAACAGAAGACATGGAATGTACAGATCCAATGTTTATGGAATTTGGGAGGAAATGATTCAACGATGCAGTAATTCTAATAATCAAAACTTCAAAAAATATGGAGGACGAGGAATCAAAGTTTGTGAATCTTGGAAAGATGATTTTCTTAATTTTTGGGGAGACATGGGAAACAAGCCTGAAGGAATGAGTTTGGATCGAATCGACAACGACGGAAACTACTCCAAATCCAACTGTCGTTGGGCAGACAGATTGACTCAATCTCAAAACACTAGAAGATCTCACCTTCCTGGAAATATTTACGGCGATTGGAGACTTCTTGAAAACACTCCGTACAGCAAGAAATCTACCTTTGAATGTGTAAGATGCGGACGCAAAAGAACAGACGAGACGTTCTATGTCACTTCGAAGAAAGCGGCATGCTGTAAATGTACCTAATATTTCTGACAATGTGGTCCTTGCTTGTGCTGAAGCCTCGATGTGGTTCTAGGCTACTTCTAATTCTACACTACACGTTCTTTGTAGTAAATTCAAATTTAAATGTTCACTCTCCACGATCTTTCCATCGATTCTGCATCCTCTTCTAACATTTTCTTTCCGCTTTTCTCAAAGAAGTGCGAAAAACATGCATAACGAAGCGCGTCAAGCCCATGATCGTTCATCTTAATGGGCTTATCTTCCCCCTTCTTACTCGCCTTACTGTCCCATACATAAGTGGAGAATTCTTTGATAGTGTTCTCACAACATGAGCAGATTTTTAGCGTTCCATTCATAAGAAGTTGCCCAGTGAAACGGATTCCAGGGAGTACGTCATTTTTAGCGTCTCGTATGTATTGGACTCCGTTGCGTCTAAGTTCTTGTTTGAATGATGCAGCTGATGGGTCAACGTAGATTGCATCAACTGAAATGCCATCCATAAAATCGATAAGATCCTGGACATATTCGTAATCGCTCTTCTGTCTCAAGGTCTTCTTGCTGTCGTAGTAATATTCCTTCTCCAGCCACATATTTGGGTAAACCGAAGGGTTATGTCCAATCAGACTGAACACGCACGGATTGGTTGTGCCGTAGTCAATACCAATGATGTAACTCGTAGCATTCTCCTTGCTGAAAGGAATGACATGAATCTCATCTTCAAAGAAGTCAAAGACGGTTCCCTCGGCTAGAACCCAAAGCCCTTGAATGTACCTTTTGTACCAGAGACCTTGATATTCGTTTTTCAGATCATTCTTATAGTCTTCCGACAACGATGGATTGTCATCGATGTTGAAGCTAAAGACTGAGCAGTTTAACTCGTGTTTCCTATTGATAAAGTCAGTCTTGACCCAATGAAAAGGTGAATCGGCATTCGTCGAAGCAAACAGCTGAGCCCCGTGAACTGATAGCCGAGACAAGAGCATCTTACAGAAGTTCTCGGGAAGTAGCGTTAACTCATCAATGAGGGCACCAGCAAATTCAGAGCCACGTATCTTAGCTTCGGCTCTCTCGTCGTTAGCGCCTATCACGTACATGGTCCTACCATAAAGCTGAACCTCACCCTTACCGCTCGCGTAACGCACAGCATCGCCTACTAGATCGATGATAGGGTTGATTATGTTACGTTTGATCGTCTTATCCGTACGGCCGCATATCACAAGTGGTCCAGGTGGTCCACTACGACAGAACTCAAGCCAACGAAGCAATGCGATGAATGATTTGCCAGCTCGCACAGGGCCTTCAAAGATGTTGATCCTGGAATTGGAATCCTGGAAAGACTCTATCTGCTTGGCACTTAAGCTGCTGATGTTCATAAGTTTATAAAGTTAACCCCCAACGCATGGAGTTACGCCAGGGGTCAACTGGGGTGCATGTTGACTGCATTCTTTTAGGTCTTCTCTTACTGCATCAGCGAGCAGAGAGGATTCATTGTTAGTCTTTCGCTCTTTAAAGTCTTGTTCTGATTTGATAGATTTTAGGGTGTCCAGCAACATCGCAAGCTTACCATTGAAGTGCTCAAGTTCTTGGGGTATATCCCTCTGGCCAAGGAGTTGCTTCCCAAGCCATATACACATAGCTGCGTTCGTTCTACTAAGATTCATTTGATTTCTACGTAGGCTTGCTTTTCCACCTTCAGCAAATCGTTTATAACAAGTGGAAAAAGATTCAGAATAATGCCTTTCACACCAACCATTTATGACTCTTTGATCAGATCCAAGTATAGCCTCTAATTCATTCACTGTACAATGGATATGACAAAGATTCTCAAAGGTCTTCTGATCGAATTCCTTGGGAGGTCTGCCATTCGGTTTGCCGTTAGGTTTGCCGTTAGGTTTGCCGTTAGGTTTGCCGTTAGGTTTGTTCGTCATAACTTCTCCGTGTGTCTTCTGGTGTCTCAGGTAATCCACACCAGTATTGCCACTTTGGTTTTTCTCCATTTTCTCCTACCCAATGTCTATCCCACTTCTTGAATCGTCTTGTTTGAACAATGAACCCTCTTTCGTCAATTCCCAATATATGGGTATCAAAAGGGGGTAAGCTCTTAGGTATCTTTTTCCATTCCACTATCCATACCTCTTCATCATCTCACCGACGGCATGGAAACCCCATCCTTTAGGGGGGGGGAGTAAATGCCGCTCCTTTTTTTTGTTGTGGTTTTTGTACATATAAGCCACTCTTTCGCCTGTTCTTCGAGAGTCTGCCATATCTTGGTAACAAGGTAGTCGTGGGAATTGGGATGCGATTATGTCTCTCGAACCGTGGTTCCACTTGGATAGGGTTGCCCTGCCTGATGTCAACACGCGGAACGGCCTCAGGGTATAGAACATAGACCCTGGTAAAAGGCTAAGGTAGCAGTGTTTGAATGTAGCTTTGTGCATATCGTTCTCTCGCTAGTTACAAGCTCCTTCCTTCAGGATGGTGCAGTTGACTTGTCGATCTTCAGCAGCCATTTAAGGGTCCTTCAAAGTATGCCCACTTATCTGTAGATTTCGTTGGGTGGTTGAAAAAAACGGTGGTTGGTCTTTCTAATCCAGCGATATGTAACGTCATTGCCCATTCATCTTCCTGTTGGTCTAATCTAGCGATAAAATATTCAAACGTTCCATCCTGGAACATATCTTTTCTTACAAACACTTCCACATATGAGTCGGGTATTTCGTCTTTGAGGTTTCTCCAAATCATCACTTCACCTTTATCTTGTAGGTTGCTCCTTGAAACGTATCCAGGATAAGAGAGATCTTACTCTCAGCCTCCTGGAGGTCTTCAGAATTAGCGAATTTTATGTTCATTGCGCACTTACCGGCTGCTCCTTTAGCTCCTGGCTCTTCTTCCCCTGGAAGGCAGTCCAAATGGAGCTCTTCGACTGAGAAACCCCAATCCATGAGATCAAGAGGATCCCAATTGTTAGCAAGTAGATCAAAGTCAAAGCTACCGTTATTCTTGTTGAGTCGAATGTTGAGTTCGTCTGTTTCTTCTGGGCTGAGCGGCTCATCAGGTACGTAAACTTCGGTCTCTTCATGTCCCATCTTCTCCATTGTTTTTACACGCTGATGGCCACCAATGATTAGACCCTCCTGTGTTATTACGATAGGCTCACATAGGCCAAACTTCTCAATGGACTTCTCAAGATGATCCGCATCCTTCTTTGACATCTTACGAGGATTCTTTGGATTAGGCTTGAGGTCTGAAAGTTTTCTTGTCTCTAATCTCCATTTCATATTTTGGCTTCCTCGTCATTGTCGTCGAATTCATCTTGGTCTTCCTTAGGATCGGAGTCAGATTCTATACGTCTTTCTGCGAAGCATTGTACATAGCGCACTTTGTCTAGGTCAAGCCAGAATCCAACGGTGCCGTCTTCATCGTTCCAATATACATTCTTTTCCTTGAGGCAGGTAAAGAAGTTCGTGAGACTTTCCTTATCAATCTTGATTTCCACCTCGTGTGTATCTAGAAAGGTAAATTTTACTGAGTATAGCATTGTTTTACCTCATTTTTTGGGTAAGATTCTCTTGTCATTCGCCACCTACCCAGTAGTGGAATTTATCCCTTATGCGTGACCAGATTGAGTACGAGTTTTGTGTAATCATTCTTTCTACTTTTCCACAGAGATGTGCATGTTGAACATGCCAAGAGTCATGACATTGACGGCAAAATATTCGTCTCCATTTCCTTTTTCCGTTGGTGAACCAAAGAACTCGGGTGAACCGATCTTCAGTGCATCGCCCGCACTCGCCTTTCGCTGCAAAATCCATTCCTTAACCACCCCTTCCATGTTTCCCTAATTCACGAGCCAATAGCATAGAGACCTCCCTACAACACACCTACCGAAACACCCCCAGATCCAACAGTGGTTAATTGCCCATGAAAGGAGGAAAGCCAAAACACTACCAAGCTGAGAGAAGCCGGTACGAAAAAAGTAAGTATGTTTTTGGCCGTCATTGGTTCCCATTTTCCTCCGGTTGAAGTGAGCTTAAATGTTCTTGAATAGCGTGGGAGGCTTGATCCATGAAAGCTTGCCAGACTTGTTTTCTAGTGAACCTGAGAAAAGGAAGGTATTTCTTCTCTCCATCCTTTTCATACTCCTTACCTGGGAGGGATATCCATCTAGAATTTCCTTTTTTGAAGTACGCGCACCCGACTATCTCTGCTTCCCATTTCTCGATATACAGGTCAGCGAATCCCACTAGGTTACCCTTCTCATGGTACTTGAACTTTTTACACTCAATCATTTTTTTCCTCCTCCTCACTCTCTTTATATTTCTCTTGTGACTCATGGAGTCGCCAAGTCATTCCTATTATTTTCTCATTTGCTTTCTTATCGATCATCCAGTCGCCTGGAGGAGAATTAGGAAGAAACCAGCCCTCACAAGACACTTCAATTTTCATGACAACACGATCACCATCTTCGGGAGAAACCTTTTCAGCATCTTGCCATTCTTTGATCGATCGCCCTTTGTCTAATTTAATCAATAGCTCTTTGGCTAATTGCTTCAATGGCTTGGCTCCTAGGCGTTTAACTTCTTTGACAGCAGCCTTAGCATCTGCAACATCTCTTTCATCGTCTAGGTAATCCATATCATCACTCATATATTTTCTCTCCTATAGAGTCTAAAAAGTCAGTCCACACCGTGATATTGATGTGGCTCCTATTGTCTTCCGTCTTAAGGCCTTCACGAACTTCATTGAGGATCTTCTTTTTGTCTGGTGACTTCATTTTTGCCCATCTGGTTTTGAGGTGTTTAGCCATTGAATCCGCTGCCGTTGTTCTTTTGGCTATGCAATGTCTAAAAGCGCATAGGAGTAGTTCGTCGTTAGTCATTTGCCGACTGGTATCATTTCTCTAGGGCTGATTACCTCTACTTCTGCCTCACCTTTGACCATGGCGCTGCAAGATGTGAGGACTAGAATTGTTGCTAATGCTGCTAATCTGCTAATTTTTTTCACGTCGTTTTTTCCCACTTTCAAGTTTTTCATTCAGGCTTTTCCCCATTTCCTTGATCATATCTTTATCCTTCCAATACGTAGTGAAAGAAGATTTCATAATCGCTCTCGTAGCTTCCGTGTAAGCTTCGTTTATCTCTAGCAATGCTTCATCATCCTCCCCATTTCGGATGCATTCATCGGAGTAAATTAAGCATGCATCCGCTAACCTACGAATGAGCCGCCATTTGTCTGAATATTCCCACTCAATTTGAGAGGATGCAAAATCCATATCAGGCTTTTCATCTGTCCAATCACTAACCTTTTTCGCCATATATTGATCGCATCTTTCTTCGTCTTTAATCATTTTTTCCCCTTAACCTTTTTTGGAAGCTTTGCGCCCTTTGGAGTTTCTTTTTCCCACTTCTTGGCCATATTTGGTTTGTTGGCATGCATCCACGCTCGCTGTGCTTGCGACTTCATCGGCATTTTCAATCTCCTTTTCTTTCTCTTTCAATAACGATTTTAAGGATTGTGACTGATGAATCGTCGATAAATTTTGCTTCTTCGATTCCTCGTCTGATGTTGCATTGTAGGTATCTTCTTGTGGGATACCTACAAAGCCGCGCTGACACCCAAGGCAGATGCCTGTGTTGTTTACTTGGACGATACCCTTGCATGTTTGACACTCCATAAATTTCAATCTAATTCCTCCATGTACAGCATCTCGCTCAATTCTTCTAGATTTTTAGCTTCTTGATCTGAAACATCTTCGGCATATTTTAGGCGTTCACGAATGTGTTGTCGGGCTTCCCAGATACAAGAATGAATGTCATGGGCATGGGTAAATATCTTGAAGTCTTGTTTATCTTCAAACGCATCTCCTTCAAAAATAACTGTCATCTTCATTCTATGGCCATGTGTGTGAAGGACAAGAGAAACCAGATCTTTCTCTCAACTCTTCGATCTCGCTCTTTTCATCCCCATTACTTCCAGGAATGGGAATATTCTTACCGTTCTTTCTACGGTAAGCGTCTTTAGGATCTTCGACAAAATGGGAAACATCTGAATGGTTGTATGCGTGGCTCATTTTTTGCTCCTTAGCGTTTGTTTATCAGCCTCTTTCTATGAGTGCTAAAGACTTGCGCAAAGGAGTTCTTTTTGTCTTCAAGTGGTCCTAAGACGATACCATTATGGCATATAAGATCTTTCTCCGCGAGTCTGTATTTAGATTTCAGACTTCTTTAGCTGAGACTTATTGTTGTTGTGCACCTTCTTTTTTGAAGTGTGTATATTTTCTTTCTCAAACCCTGGTTTGGGGTTAGGTGATTTTTAGCACCATAAAATCTTCAATACGCGTGTTGCTTTAAAGATTCAACCTCAAAATAAATATGCCTTCCTTCATCGTCTTCTTGTTGGTAAATCCTGGTGATCTTTCGATGAGATTTACCTAGGCGATTGGCCTTTTTGATGAGATAATCGAGGTCAGCCATTGTGATCTCTCCTACCAATGTTTTTGCGTGTTCATTGATCATTCTTCACCTATTTTTTTGATGAATATTTCGGCTCGTGGATTTGATGAATAGCGCTTTTCGCAATGGATGATAGCGATTTGACTATCGTCGTGGTAAGCGATGCCATTCAAGACATCACAATACAACTTTTGAAAGTTATCTGCATCTGGCTTTTTGAAGTGTAAAAGGGTCTCAGGATCGATACCTAGTTTAAACGTCTTCTTAGCGTCTATCTTTGGTTGAGGAAGGTACACGTACAGCTCCATCTCTATTGGGCCCTTCTCGAACGTTTTAAGGCCCTTCTCGCGCATTTGAGCAGCGAACATGTATTTCTTTCCTACCATTAGATTCTCTTGAAGGTCATAAGTCCTTACGAAGTTTCCAATCTTGGTGAACCTGGGGCGTTGCTTCGCTACAGGGGTACTTGGGTCAGTCAAGTGGATTTCTCCCTCAGTATTTGAGCGCATGCTGTCTTTTTGCTTGAGCTACTCGTTCCATATGTCTTTCCTTCCAGGATTTCGCGTACCTACGATGACAGATTTTACAAGCTTTCTTGTTTCCATCAGTGAACGCATAAAACTCATTATCCTCTTTCATCTTTAGGCACTTAGAGCATTGGGTCATAATATTTATTCCTGTTTTGTCTTCGGATGGAACTTTTGTCACAGAACTTTACTGCCTTTTCTTCCAAGAGATTCGGGTTGAAGTCGTATAGTCTAGCGATTGCGGCAAGCACGGAGAGCGCTGGTACATCTCGGAAGTATCCGCTCTCGAGATTCTTAAGACGATTACACGTGACGCCGATGAATTCAGCTGCACGGTATTGCTTAAGGCCAATGGATTCTCTTGCATCTCGGATGATGGTCGGGAAATCACACTCATTCATCTGCTTTCGCAGCGGTTCAATTGCTTCTTCTAAAACGGGAAAAGCCATTGGCTGGTCCTCCTTTTTTTTCATGTTCTTAGAGTCAAAGTAACCCCCATTTCCTCAAAGCAGAATGGACCTGCTCCTGGAATGCATTTTCTTTAAATTTTATGGTGAAAGGTTTCCGGGTGCTCGTGGGGTGAGTTGTGTAAATGACTAGAGAGTCCTGTGTTGTAGTCAATTGGACTTGACGCTGGGGACCTCTTACGGCATTGAATTCTTCCGCAATACGTTGAGCGTGATCAACATTTGATTCTTGAGCGTCTAGGTTCTCTTGTTTTTTCTTCTTGAGTTCTCGGTCATTGAGAGCATCGTTTACCCACCGTAAGATCGAACGATAGTCGCTTTTCTTCCACTTGGATTTAGGAGTGTCCATTTTCCATTCGCTTAGGAGTTCGTAGAGGGATTTTACTCGATCCTCACCGAATGAATTCAAAAGCTTCTCATGCTCAACATCTGTGGTATGGATGTGAAGATTTCTCGGTATTTTTTGTGGAGGTGAAACGGAAATAGGGGGTTTGGGGGCGCTTGCCCCCTCTCTTTCTTTTGTTAGTCTTTCTTTTGGATAGTCTTTCTTTTGATGGTCTAATGGTTGGACCACCCCCTGGTCTAATGGTTGGACCACCCCTGGTCTAATGGTTGGACCACCCCCCACAAAATTTGGACAGACAAATTCAGTCCTTTGGTCTTCTTGATCAAGTGCATCTTGATATTTTTCATCCAAAGGTTTTTCTATATTCAGACGATATTCGTTGGTTATTGGGCATCCATTTCTTTCTCTTTTGATCATCATGACTAACCCACGTTCTTCTAGATTTTTTAGTGAAGAGATAATGCTTTGTTTGGCCATTCCAGTAGCCTTGGTGAGCTGCCTAACAGAGATAAAATCTGATGTTTTATGCCATCCAAATATTTTTCTACATAACGTACATAGGGTCTTAAATTCTGTATGAGACAGTCTGTTCATCCAATAGTCAAAAACAACATTTGGAATTGCTGTGTAGTTGTTTGGTTCGATTGTCATACGTCACCTCCATCGAAGTTGATGGAGAAACATCGTTTGGGAGGCACTCCAATCACCTTCTTTTCGATTAGCCCATGTTCGATCAATTTTTTTATTGCTGTGTCTTGTTCTTTTCTTGACTGAGCAAGCAAATCTTTTGCTGATTCCATTGGAAAGCATATCCATATTTTTTCATAAGGGGATTCACCGTCATAAAAAGACAACAATATTTCAAAGAAGATCGAGGCTTTGATACTTCCGAGTTTTTTAGCCAAATCGATGTTGTAGTGTGCATAGATTCTCTGAATGCTAAGACTTTCTCTAGATTTTTCACGGATGATTGACATTAGATTTCTCCAGTGCATCGAGATGTTTTTGTTGAAAAATATCCTTCCCGATGCATAATGGGGATATCTTTCATTGGGGCCATTCCTATTGATTTCTTAGTGAAGGATTTAAAGGGTTTTTCATAGGACTCTCTTTTTTTGGTTAAGCCTCTCGAGTCACACGGCTTGAGAGGTTTTTTTTTGCTTACGTTCATCCTACTTCATCCATAGAAATATCTTTCTTCATGGAAATAAGATGACTTAAAAGTGTAGGGTAATGTAGAATGTTCCCAAACCATAGAAGGGGCGAGGTATATTTTTGATGGTCTTTAAGGTCAACAAGATATATCTCCTTCTTCAACAAAAAAGCCTCCTTTTTTGTCTCTCTGCGTTGATGTGGTTGTGTAACAGAAATGCCTTTTCTACAGAGAAAGAGACTCCAAGATGTTCATTATCAACTCTTTGGCTTTGTAACTGGTATAGGTTCATATCTTCTAGTTGTCCTCGCTCATGGGCAACGCCCAAGGTCTGGGATACCGGGCCTTGTTTGTGCTCCCGGTAAGTGAGGGGAATGGTTCCTCCTCACTTACCAAATTTTTCTTATAAGGCATTGAGACATAAAGGGAAAACTTTTTTTCATTTCTTCTTTCTCAAAAAAAACTCATTAAGTATCTTTTGCTCAGGGCCTTTAAGCATTTCGTGGAAGGTCACCAATCCATTTGTAGCATGATGTATCTTGTTAGCATAAAGAAGGTTGGGGGTCTTTCTCTTGTTGGCATATTGGCATACCTGATTCGGAAGTACATTTAACTGTTCCGCGAATTTCGTCCTGGATATCTTATTTCTCCAAAGATATTCGTCTAACTCCATGTGGTCTCCTGTAGGGCTATTTTTAAGAGGTCGATGCCATCTTACATGTGGCAAGACATGTTTTCAATGATATTTTCTTTATCTTTATGTGGTGAAGAAATATGCGTTCGTATACAATGTGTTGCATAAGGGTGAAGAAATGAACGTCTCACCTAGGAACATGATCCACAATAGAAGGAGAACCACATGTTACAAGAACACGTAGAACCAGATGACCTCGTTGAACACACACAAGACATGACCATAACAGATGAAGAGTGGCATGGCATGCATGACAGCCTAAAAGGATTGCTAGATGCGCTCTATGAAACTGGAGACATCGATAAGGTAGAGGATAACCTAGAAGAAATTTGCTCGTTCTTTGGATACAAGATACCTGCTACGTCTCCAATCGTTTCGAGCATCAAGAACCAAACCAAAAAGGATAACACTATGACAACACAAATAGCTGTAAGAGATAGCTCAGAGCAAATGCTCGAAGACATTCAGAACACACAGAAAATGTGCAAAGCACTCATTGAAACACCTCACTACAGAAAGATGGGAGCAGAGGGTATTTACGCTATCGTTGAGAAATCACGATCCATCGGAGTTAATCCTATGGACTCTTTGAATGGTGGAATGTACTTTGTACAAGGCAAAGTTGAGATGTCCGCATTTATGATGAATGGGCTTATTCGGGGAGGTAAGCACAAGCACAGCATATCCAAGAGCAACAAATCTGACGAAACAATATGTATTCTTCATGGGAAACGTGCAGACAATGGCGACACTTGGGTTGAGTCATTCAGTATTGAGGATGCAAAGAAAGCTGGAATCTATAGAAATCAGTGGATTAAATACCCTAAAGATATGCTTTTTGCTCGTGCTTTGAGCCGTCTAGCTAGGCAGTTGTTTCCTGATGTTATCAAAGGATGCTATGTACAAGGTGAGATCGAGGAATCTCCTCTACAGCAACATTTGCCAGTTATTGAGATGAAAGAGTCACTACCTGAGATAATTTCAGAAGATGAAGCAGAGCACCTTTATGACATGATCGGCACCGACGATAAATACCGCGCTTGTGTTCTTAACTTCCTTCAGTCTGCATACAAGACGAAGGATTTGAAGAAGATGCCACGAATTCTCTACGAAAAAATAATTCCTGTAGCGACAAGAAAATATGAAGAGAGAAAAGAGATAGTAGACGTGGAGGCAACAGCATGAACCTACAAGAATATCAAGACTTCGTAAAGTCGCGTAAAAACTACCTGGGAGCCAGCGACGCTCCCGTTATAATGGGTGTGTCTCCTTGGAGCACACCCTACCAGCTTTGGCAAGACAAACTAGACTTGGGTCCTGTTAAAGATGACAACTATGCCATGAAGAGGGGGAGAGACCTTGAGCCTATTGCTCGATCTGCCTACATGGCTGTCACTGGTAATTTGGTTGAGCCCAAGCAGCTTTTTCATCCTAATATCCCGTATATGATGGCTAATTTTGATGGGGTTTCAGAAGACTTAACCGTAGCTGTTGAAATCAAATGCCCAGGTAAAGAAGATCATGATCTCGCGAAGGATGGTATGGTACCTGTAAAATATTTTCCTCAACTTCAACATCAGCTTGCAGTTATTGGGATTAATAAGGTAGACTATTTTTCATACAGAGACGATGACGTTGCCCTGGTTACGGTAGAACGAGATGATGAATACATCGAGAAGCTATACCGGGTAGCAGAAAAGTTTTGGGACTGCGTAGAGTCTTTGACTGCACCACCGTTGGTCGAAAAGGACTACGTAGAACATTCAGATGAAGCTTGGATTGAAGCTTCATCTGAATGGTCCCACATTAACGAAGAGATGAATATGCTCAAGGACAAGGAAAAGTTGCTTAGAGAAATATTGATCAACCATGCTGCTGGATCGAATTCTAGAGGGAACGGCGTGAAAGTCCAGAAGGTAGTCAGAAAGGGCACCATCGACATGGAAGAGCTTTCAAAGCAGACAGATGTTGAGAAGTTTAGGAAGCCCCATGTGACTTCTTGGAGGATTTCAAGATGATTGGTATTTTTTTGGTCATATTTCTAGTTTATCTTTTTAGTGGAAATTAAGTTTAGGAGACCTTAGGAGTGGTAAATTTCATTACTGGGCACAGGAGGTGCTACGATGTGGATTTATGGCGTTATTGGTCTCTTTATGGCAGCGGGCGTATTCCTGATGCAGTACAGTGACGAACATATCGATCTTTAGGGATCGGTATTCAAAAAAGGATGAGATTATGCAGATTGAAGAGCAATTGACGTTTTGGGATGAGCCCCTGACACAGGAGACCTTGATGTGGAAAGAAATCCACACACTAAAAGAAAGACAAGGATGCCTACGTAGAGGGTTGTTCCAAAGACATGATCAGCTCAAAAAAGATCTTAAAGATCTTAAAGATACAGTGAGTGAACTTAAATGTTTGCTCAAGCTGGAACCCAAAACCAAGGTGGTAGAATATGATTTCATTTCCCATGCACATGGTTAATTGGGGTGTTAGGTGTGACATCGCAGTAAAAAACTCTATGGAAACTTATGGAAGACAGTGTAAGGTTTCTGGCGACGATGTTCCAGTTGTAGAGATGAATGAGTCAGGAGTGTGCTGTGTGATCTTCAAGGGAGACTTTATCGATTGCACAGCTATTGAGGATTATCTGATGAAAAAGATAGGATGAAAATGTGGAAATGTTGCCATTTATGTGCTATTGGGTTGCTCAAGCAATATTTACGTGTTTATGTGTAGTTGATTCATTAAAATACAGGAAACTCCAAAATGGAAAATAGGTGAATTTATGGATTTTGATATTATTTTTACAGTTGTTGCCTCAAGTCTCTCTGTTATCGGTGTAAACTTGGTCATTTTTTCTTGGTTTAGATCAGACATGAAAATATTTGAGGTTGAAATACGCTCTTGGAAAGAAGAAATTAATCAAGAAATGAAAGATTTCCACGGACGTCTATGCACAATTGAAGAGAGGAGAAAGTAATGGCATGGTTTCAGATTTTAGCACTATTTTTTTTGCTAATGGACGATTGAAGAAAGCAAAAACGAAGAATAAACAACACATAAGGTAATCGCATGGAGTGGATCCCTATCATTATTATTTCAATGCTGAACGTCACTTTTTTTGGAGGTCTCGTACTATGGGTACGGATTGATCGACTGAAGAGCGAAATTATAGAGCTCAGTCGTCGTATAGCTGACAGGTGAAAGGAAAAAGATCTAAGGAACGTATCGCCGATTCCTGAAAATCCTATCAAGAGATACATAAATTTAAGTGAGTTCGTCAAAGAATCAAGAGCTTGTGAAGAAAACTTGCATCGTCATCTATTCAAAAAATTTATGTACTCATGTCACCTTGATGGTGATGTTGTAAATTTGCTGCGTTCGATTCAGGCAGACATCGTGTACACCTTTGCAATGGACATTTTCAAAATATACCTTTACATGTATACTTCTCAGGAAGTGCGTTATCACATGTTAGGTACAAATGCCAGATCCTAAATATATGCTCTTTGGATACATTATTCTATCAATCTTGGTCTGCTTTATCGTTGGATTCTATGACATGTGGGGAGAGGATTAGATCATCAGTTGATTTTACCTTTTCGACTGTCTCTTCCAATTCCTTATTTTGTAGGTTTTCTACTTTTTTTCCATTCCATATCGTTGAGATCCTTTGGGCAATTCTCTGAAATGGATTAGTCTTAGGTGCATGAGTTAAAGATACAGGGGCAGACATGTAAACCTCTTATTTTAAAACGTTTAAGAAACCATATGATACCATATTCAGCTTTCTCACGCAACAAAAACGGCTTCCGAAGAAGCCGCCCCAAACAATAAAGGAGTGTTTTGGATAAATTTATTCTGGATCTTCTTGAGTCAAGTCCACATCGATCCCCCAGACATGGAATATTTGCCATTCCATAGCTTCTTCCCAAGGATTATCGTTATCTAGACCCAGCTTTTGATTGACGTAACTGCAGCTTGAAATTAGGACTGCAAGAAGAAGAAAGCAGAAAAGTGTTCTCATGAAAAAATCCTTATGGTTCTGAAGAAATTCTTTGATGTACTTCATAGGTTCATCATCACCTTTTTTTGGTGAAATGTCAATGATGTATGATTCAATCAAAAGGTCGACAGGGATAACCTTTCTGATGACAATAATAGGAGTGAAAAGGGTCAACGGAAAAGGGTTGACACTGAGAAGTGATGACCCTTTTTTATGTCAAGTGAAGCTTTTGCGTTCAGGTTTTCAAATATTTCATAATAAGAACTTCCTCATAGGGTGCCCGATAAGAAATTGCCTAATATGCATGTATGGTAGAATGGAGAAAACCAAGGAGCGGATCATGAAAGTTTATGCTATTTTATTTTTGATTTTCTTTACGAATGCTTTTGCTATATGCCCTCTGAATGAAGAGGAGGAACATTTTTTTCTCTACCGTACGCTTATCATGGAAAATTCAGTCTACAACATCGAAAAAATCTTGCATCACAAAAAGATGGATCCTAAGTTAGCATGGAAGATTCAGAAAGAAGTCGATATCATCAAATTCAACCTAGGAATATGCGAGGATATCTCTAGGAAGAGGTCACACAATATGCTATTGATCCGTGAAGACTGCCGTTAGATTGTATTTGGATTTGTGACCCTGATGCATTATCCTCCAGTCCCCATACTCGTCCAGTTGTTCCCCCAGATATGATTTCAAATACGCAATAGGTCTTTGTAGAAGGCCACGTTTGTGTTTCTACCCAAATAGTCCCTACTGGAGTTCGACTGAACGAACCGGCGGATGCTATTGGAAAACCACTCAACACAATATTTCCTGATGCTCCATTAAGATCAGTCCATGAAAGATCAAATTGAAGGATCACCAGAGGACCTACACGAGCATAAATACCCGCTTGAACGGTGTTGGTTGTTGGACCACTTACGGCACCATCAATGACTGGTGTAAACGAAGTTTTATTGACCCAATTGTCAATAGTGATAGTGGCCGTGCTTCCAGATCCACTGGTAGAAATACCATTACCCCCCGCAATCGTTAGAGCATTAGACGCTGGCGTAGCTGTTCCTGAGTCCGTAGGGAAAGATAAGGGCACAGTGGCAGTCACATCTATTGTAACGGTCGTTGAAGGGTCTTGTCCTGATGTGACGATTCCAGTACCCCCTGCCACAGTGGTAATACCGCTGCCATCAGGTCCGACAGCTGTAGGTCCATCATCAGTGAGAAGAAAGTCAATACCTGGAGCTCCTGCACCACCAGCAAATTGAATCCAGAGAGCATCGCCACCGGAAAATTCAGATAGATACCAGAGTTCACCTGCTACACCTGTGGATGGATTTTTTCCAAGAAGAGCAAACTGTCCTACAGGATATTTCTTATCAGTCGTAAGAGGCCTTCTAGGGAATCTTTGGATAGGAATGACATCAGCTTGAGGGCCTACATATCGATTAGGAATGCTATTTGGTACACCTGTTCTATCAGACATCTGCATCTCTCTGTTTATTGCAAATGACTCTTTTCTTGATTGGATTCAAGTCCAAAATTTCTTCACCATCGACTGTAAATTTCATTTTTTTCTCCTTACGTAATAGAATCCAAACGAACTTCCAATTTTGGTGGCCATCCATGGATGATGTTATTTGCATGTGCAGCGATTCCCGTTGGAGATCTACCAGGGGGGAACCTCGTGGGTTTTGCTGGTTTATGTGCACCTTTTCGTTTCAGATCGTTAAATTCCTCTTCCGAACGTCCAATTCTTACAAACTTAACCATAGTCTCACTGATCCACTCTTTATGAAGGCATTGAGCTTCTAGGAGTTTAGTCTTTTTAACCTCTTTTTCATCACCCACAAATTTCATTTTTTTCTCCTTAACAAATTAGAGACAAACCGCACATTCAATTTTGGTGGCCATCCATGGATGATGTTATTTGCATGTGCAGCGATTCCCGCTGGAGATCTACCAGGGGGGAACCTCGTGGGTTTTGCTGGTTTATGTGCACCTGTTCTATCAGACATCTGCATCTCTCTGTTT
>SDBS01000562.1_pt1 | contig 36455 bp, 53 predicted proteins | sample 2277091 | NCBI WGS metagenome assembly SDBS01 (sample SAMN10404972, study PRJNA504765) | marine sediment metagenome | isolation source: marine sediment core GS10_PC15, 163 cmbsf | place: Arctic Ocean: Southern Knipovich Ridge | collected 2010
ATCCTGATCTATAAAAGTATGATTAGATCCATCTGAAGTTCTATGGGTAGTATTTAGAGTAATCTCAGCAGCATCAGTGTTTACTATCAACCATTTGTCTTCAGAATTATCCCATTGAATTCGAATAGCACCTATAATACTTCCTATAGCAGGCAATGATAAATCTTTATTAACAAGAGGTTTTGCAGTCAATCCCCATGGTGAAACTGTAACAGCCGTTCCAGTATTTGCATCGGCTTTATCAAAAGATACTACACCTCCATTAAACTCGACGTAATCATCAGGAGGAACAAGTCCACTACCTCCGGTTAAAGGCTGTAATGTAATAGTATTCCCCGACCCTGAATCAACCATCGTCGCAGCGCCTATCCCGTTTATAAACATGGCTTTCGAGTGTTGATCAGTTATAGCAGGGTTTAAAGTCTGCCCCGATCTTTCTATAACTTTTTCTATTTCGACATTTCTGTCATTATATTCAGCCGCTGATAACTGCCCGTTAGCTCCTGCCGTTGAATCGCTTTTAGCTGGTATTTGTTCCATACAACAACTCCTTTATATTTGTATCGCTTCATATACCCAATAAATATATGAGGGTATCACATCTCCTAAAATTAAATCTAATAACTCTACTGTTGCATCCGGTACACTCGGGTCAAAAAACTGAATAGGAAACGGCATAGGGAAAAAATTATTTGCAAAATCACCGACAACCGGAACGCCTACGATAAAAACAAAGCTTCCAATTGCTGCACCTATTCCGAACTCTATAGGAAATTCCATAGGGAATACAGACCCTGTACCCTCAACTTGAGAGGTTCTTATTTCTATTTCAATTCCTGTCAAACATCTTACATACTCTTCAAACGTACTTTCAATAGGTACTATACCATTATCAATATTATAAACAGGGATTTTTGATTTTTTACAGAATATAGCTTCACGCCGCCCCTCTATTGTATCTCTTCGCGGGATATGTTCCGGGATTCTTACAGATGCTTCCCATTCTTCAAGTAGCTCATTAGCCTGGTTAATATCTCTGTTTTTTACAAGTGCAAATAAATCACCGAAAAATATTTTAAAAACTGTGGAAATCGTTAATATAAAGTTATAGATAATCGTATTTTTGACATGGCGTTTAGCCCATAGTCGGCCCTTTGGATAATGGTCTGCTACATAATGAGTTGTTTGATCTTCAGTTAAAGGTTGAAATGATAGTATTGATTTATCCAAATGTCACATCCCCCCTTGTGTATAATTCGCCCGCAAGCTGTACTATATCTCCGGGAGGAATATCAAAAGCATAGTCTGTTAATAATGCGCCTGCCTCATCCTGTATCTGATCAAGAAATTTTTCTATAGTTTTTAATTCAATTGTTGCACCTTCGACAGTAGTATTATCCTCAAAAAATGCAGGTAACTGATTATTTATAGCGTTCTGCATTGTAACAGTATTCGGAGTAATCGAAGTAAAATTAAAATCTTGTGTTTTTAATTCAGGAGCTGTTAAATATAAATGTTCGTCTGGAACATTTGACGGCCACATCCCATCAGCTATCAATTGTTCTTTTGTTGTGTTTAAAATCGCAGTACTGGGAATAATATTAGAATCATCATCCCTGACAATATAAACTACAGTTTCCCCGACTTCAGGCAGGTATCCCGGATCTCCCGGCGTTCCTGAAGATGTCCCGGTTGGCTTAACTACAAAAACCCTTGTATTTCCTGTAATAGACTTTGCTGAAAATATAATCATCGGTTCAGTTGCAATCCCGGGAGTAAGGCTATTTGCATCAAGCACACGTACCCGGTAGACTTCAAAATCTTCAACGTCCCGCCCGCCTATAAGCCCATCATTACCAACAAAAACAAATCCTGTTAAATCGGTAACATCGATGTCCATAATAGCGCCGGAAGCGGCATTTTTATTTAATCCTGGTTGTACTGATTCAATTTGCAATAATGCATATTCTGAAGAATAATTACCTACATCTGCATTCAATACACCCGCGGTTAATTCGTATGTGAAAGTATCTTCAGATAGAACGACTATTGTAAATGTCCCGTTATAATCCGGCTGAACTGCATCTGTGATTATAACCTCAAGACCTGTTGATAGTGTATGGGCTATATCAGTTACAGCGGTTACAAGCCCGGAAGAAAAAGACAACGCCAACGCCCCCGCATATTCCTGCACTATCGATTCAATTGTATTTATAAATGAATTACCGGCATATGTTATAGGTTCATCGGCTGGAACTTCTGTCCCGAGTACTCCAGTAGCCGCCCCTTGTCCTACTGATTCCTGCGCCGGAAATCTTGTAGTTTTATTTATATCACCATGAAGTACTAAAAATTCACCATCTGCCGTTTGTGGAAAAGATTGATTTACCGCGTCTTGTATTCCCTGTTCAACTGATACCATCCCGGCAGCATTAGAAACGATTGACGATTTTATAATGGATGCATCAATTGTTGGATCTATCCCGGGTAATTGTGTACGGGCTTTCCCGTTCATCAGATTTTTAAGATCTGAAAATGATTTTAGATTAAGAAACGCCATCGGTCACTCTCCAAAGTCTTGAATATCTATTAACATTATTTGCATCAATTATAATTTTCCCATCAAGGGTATTGCCTAAAATAATCGCGGTAATTTCTTTAGCTGCCCCAATTGCAACTAAATATTCAAGTGCATTTTTTGCCTCTGCTGCAATTTCATTTTTATCAAGTGGGGTATCACGGGATTGCTGTTTAAGATGTAGCTTAGAGCCGATCTGATAACCGATATCACGGGTTAGAACATCGCCTATCCAGCCTTGTCTATCCTGTGCCTCTGATCGCTCTTCACGGCTTACCCTCTGGTCGGTATCAAGCTGGACAGATACGGCAGATTCAAAACCTTCGACACTTGAGAAATCAGCGGTTTCAAGATCTATTTCAAAATCGTATTGACCTTGATTTGTTTGTACTGCTTTAAAATCTTGAATTGGCATTTACTCCCCTCATTCTCATTATAATTCAGGTAACTCTATTTTGTCAATTTTAGAATCTGACATATCGGCGGTTGATGGTGATTCTGGTACAGCAGGAGGCACCGGCGGAGTTCCAGCAGCACCATGAACATGAATCAAAAAAGCATTAAATGCAGAGATTAAACCGTTATGATCCGTTACCAATTCATCAAACCCCACTTTTAATTCATTAAACCTTACAGCAAAATCCCCACCTTCAGTATCATCAACCTTAAAAGTAATTTTCCCCTGTCTAAAATATATACGTTCATCTTCCGAAGGAATACCGAAACCTATTTCATTTTTATTTAAGGTTTCACGGTTTTCAATATCGAAGGGCAGGAATAATAAAGATTCTTCATTACCCTGATCAAGTAAAACACCTGCCGGAATTTCTGTCTGAACATTTGCAAACATGCCGTAGGGTACATATATTACACCTGGTTTAGATTTTCCTTCAAATAGAGTGCTTCCAAGCCTGCCGGACAGCATTTTTTTAAAGATGCCGATTTTAAAAATATTTATCATAATCCGGTCACCTCAATATTTGCCCGTGGATCTATTATGATATCAGGCTCTACCTGTTTTACAGGTGTTTCAATTTCAGTTGCAGGGGGTTTTCTCGTATATGGTACTTGATCAGCACGAGCGAAATTATTAAATATATCAGGTTCAGGATCTTCTTCTTTTTTAATATATGTACTACTATCAACAGTTGTTTTCTCAAGTGTTGGCGTTAATTCAGGCTCAACAAAACCCTTATCAGGATATGTAATACTTATAGTAACATTTTCCCCGCCGCCGTCAAAACTCCACCGGATAGTAGAAGTCTGAAATAATCCGCTGATTCCTTTTTCCTGATCTTTTACAGGAACTAATTTCCCAGGCTCCCATAGTTCGCCATTTGCAGAATATCCGGCAACCGTACAGTTATAATCAAACGATCTACCACGACTTATATTTGCCAATTCTTCTGCTGCCCTTTTACACTGATCAGCAGTCATAGGCTTTTCCGAAACCTTTTCAAATACACGGGACTTTCTTATTTCATTATCCAAAGCTTCACCTTTATTATTTATATCGTTAACCGTAGCAGAATCCGAAGTAAGGGAAGAATTGCTATAAACCACGTATTTAAAAAACCGTTTCTTCCAGTCAATTTTCAAATTACTTGATTTTATATTATTGTTATTTGCACCTGGGATTAACTGCAGGGTTGTTTTTAATTGTCCACTCGGACGGCGTATTAAAACATTTCCTTGACCATCGTTATTTAAAAATACCTGAACTATCCGGGCATTATCCTGCAAAAATGCACCGCATGTTTGACCGGTTGAAGCAGCTTTTAATTTTGTAGAATCTCCGAAAGTTGCCCCGACCTGATCGATAACTTTTATAGTGTCTGTAAGATTAAGGCCATCAATACAAAGTTGTACTAAATCAGAAAACTTTTCTACACCTTCAAGAGATTTGACATTTTCAGGCACCATGGAATCAATGAGATCTGCAACCGAATCACGACCGATAAATTTTATATCATGTGATTCTCTATTCTCTGAATCGTCAACACTTTCTAAAAATCCTGAATGTTTCTGGATCCCGTCTAAAAAAACCTCCACAAAATCCCCGAGCTTTAAAAATGAATTATTATTAGGCTGCATTGAAGTTGTAATATCAAACTCACCTGCAAAAGTATCATCTGAAAATAAACCGCTTGCAGATTTAAACCTATTGAATGTTTTACCGTTTACTCGTACTTCAAGCAATTTCTACCACCCGGACAGTTCCCTGTAATGCATGAGCCGGCTGTCCTCTGTTTAATCCTGCTAAGATAGAAGTCATAAAAAACAATTGAGCTTCATTCTGGATAAGTTCCCCGTATAATTTATATGCAAGAAGAAAACTAGAAATCGGCCTGATTTCTGTAATTTCAATAACTCCATATGCTTGTTGTCTTTTACGGGCAAGAACTTTATCAGTCGAAGATTTAAGTTCATCTAAAATAGTTTTCATTCCTTGCGTAACTATTTTAAATTGATCGTTTTCAATAAGTGCCACATAATAACTTTCCACCACTATAACTGTTTTATCGATTTCATCGGTAGTTGTATAATTTGCATTTGCGGCCGCTTCAAACATCCCGATAAGCCCGGTCATTCTGAAAGTATTTATTATTGATATCCTGCCGTTATTCCTTGCTATTCTCTCCGCTGTATCCGTATCCCATAAATTGATACTGACATCCACATCAAGAGAGACCGGAACATCCGGGAATACGCTTGATGTTTTCGGGGTAATACCTGAATTTATATCATTTATTGAATTGGAATTATCTCTACCCATATTTGCAAGTTTTGAGTATAGAGAAAATGCACCGGTATTTCTTGTTGACAATAAAATAGATTGCAGATATCCAAGCGGTTGACCTGGATTTAATAAAAGAGCTGCATACTTATCTACTGCTCTAATTGATACATCGATTTTACGCAGAAAATTACGAGTTTCTTTTATAAGTCCTGTAATAGTTTTTACCTCTTCAGCAAGTCCCACGGCATCCACTGAAGCGGTTGTAAAGTTATTAGCCGTTTCGGGTATAACATATTCCTCTGTAAATGTTTCCTGTAGTACAAGGGTAGCCTCTACCGCTTTACTTGCAACGTCCTGTTCTGAAATTTCAGCGTCAATTGGAGCCGGTCTGTCAATACTTCTTGAGAAATGGATTGAGGCTGTAATATTTCCAAGTGATTTCTGATCAGATACAAATGATGAAGGTTCCGCTTTCACCCCGTCAAATATTCCGTATGAAGGAGAATATAACCGGCCGGAAGATGGATCTTGAATAGCTTTTTTAAATGATTCAAACTTTTCAAGTGCATCGTCACCGTTGAAATATAAATCAACTGTCATTTCAAAGGGATTTTCTCCCATAGGTTCAAGATACTGAACTCCAGATTTAGGATATGTATGCTTAACCCATGCCTGACCGACATTATCAAACGATTCACTTTTAACTAGAAAGGGAACATTTTTAAACTTACCCTGTAATTGAGTATCTATAAATGACATTTACATTCCCCTTGAATAAGTATCAGACATATTATAACCAAGATCCCCGGACGGCTTAAATGGAACGGCGGTCATGCCTTTTTCAGTGTATACGGATACTGTAGCGTTAGCGGTTGCATTTGCGCCCCGTCCGTAACCCATAGGTACCGGAGCCTCACCCATATTTCCACGGCCTGTAGTTGGCATATTGCCTATTTCTTGTGCTCTTGTAAAAAAATCAGCTACTTTACCACCGACACCGGAGAAAAAACCACCAATACCATCGATAATCGGTTTTAGGGTTTCCCATAATCCTAAGAAAAATGCTTTTATCGGTTCCCAGTGTTTTATTATCATTGCAGGTATTGCTAAAAATGGAGCGAAAATTAAAGCTGCTGTAGCAATTATTGGATTATCAAGTAATTTCATAAACCAATCCCATACTCTTTTTACAGCAGCAGTTACAGCATCCCAGTGTTTGACTACAAGTATAACAATTGCAATCAATGCGGCAATACCTATTATTACTAAAGCAATCGGGTTAGCACTCATAACAGCATTAAATATCGCCTGTACAGCTGTCCATAATTTTGTAAATCCGATTACCATTTTAACAACACCAATTACAGAACCTATTGCCGATATCATTAAACCTAATGGAATTAAAACAGCACCGAGAACAGTTACACCCATCAATAGATATGTAATCCATCTCAATGTTTCAGGATTATTTTTCTGCATATTCCCGAGCCATTCATTGAACTTTGTTAATAATGGAGATAATGCCTCCATTACAAAAGTTCCCATGATAACTTTTAAGTTTTGGGTTACTGATTCAAACTCTATAAAAGATTGCAGTCCTTCTAATAAAGTTTCTTGCATCCTTGCAGCTGCCCCGTCGGATTCTTCCATAGCTACTGTAAACTCATCCATTTTCTCTGACGTTGTACCAACAAGAGCGGCCATTGCTCTCTTTCCTCGAATATCAAATATCTGTCCAAGCTGAACCCCTGTAGCATTAGCGGCCTTCATAGCCTCAATAAGTCCCCAAAAATCTGTCATTTGACCTGTGGTTACATCACGGAAATTATCAATATCGATTCCCATACTCTCAAAACCCTTTCTTGATTTACTTGTCATTTTTTCAAGATCTTTAAGAGCGTTCATCATCATAGTACCACCGGCGGCACCTTCCATATTTGCAGACGCTAAACCCATAAGGGCTATAGTGGTATCTTTAACACTCAACCCTGACATTTTAGCCTGTAGTCCTGTATTAGTAAAAGCAGAGGCAAGCCCGGCAACTGTGGTTGCTGCACTACTCGCACCGGCTGCAAACACATCCGCAACCATTCCAGCATCAGATAATTCAAGACCCATCTGATTTATTGTAGCCATGGTTACATTAGCAGCAGCAGCCATACCCATTTCACCGGCTGCAGCAAGTGCCATTGTACCAGGCATTAAATCTATAATCTGGTTAACATCATTTCCCATTTTACCGAGTTCGGCCATTGCTTGGGATATTTGCAAGGAGCTGAATTGAGTACTTGCGCCCCATTCAAGAGCTTTAGCCCTCATAATATCCATTTGGGCAGAGGTCGCCTGCGTGACAGCTTTAGTTAAGTTTAAAGCCTGTTGAAACTGTTTAGCCTCATCAATAGTTGATTTTAAAAATACCCCTGCCCCGAGTGAAGCAAGTCCTGTCCGAAGATTAGCCATTTTAGCACCGGCAGACTTGAATTTATCTTCCATCCTGCCTAATGAGCCTTGAATCTTCGACACTGAAGTGTCAAACTTTTTACCAGCGGCGGCCATTTTGTTTAATATTGGGGAATATTTATCTATTATCTGATACAGATACTGAATCGAAAAAGCCATGGTTGTATCATATAACTATTTTGTGCAAAAATAAAGCCCTATGTTTTATAGAGCTTTATTAATTATCTCTCCAGGTGTTCAACTCTTCAATAATCTGCTGTTTCAATGCAACCGGATAATATAAAAATTCTTCAAATCCTATACCGCCATTTGTATTAGAACAGACTCTTAAAGCGTCAATTGTTAGCTGTGGGTTTCTGACTTTGTATTTTCTCCCTTGCTTTCTGTCATATCTGTCTGTGATAAGGATTGCAAGGGATTGACGAAAAAAACGATATATCTCCACATAATGTCAGTCTGATCCTGATAGCCTATAGACTCCCATACATTACCATACATCTTAACATCACCCTCAGTAGACAGTAATTTTTCAGTAACAAGCTCTTCAAAAAGTCCCATTATTTCAGAGGTTTTAACTTCCCTTTGCATTTTAAATAATAGTTTAAGCTGATCTGCTCTTTCTTTTACATCTTCATTAGAGGGAGAATTATTATCATAAAAATCATTCTCTTCTTTTTCCTCTTTCTGCATCTGCTTTTTTGTCTGAGTATTTCCGGCTTTCCTTTCCAGTCCGTAAAAGGCAGTTAATAAAACCTGCTCCATATCGGCAGCCGTATTGCATGATGTTTTATTATTCATTTCATGACAGATTATCCCTGTCCGTTCTTCAAAAGCTCCATTAACTGAAACCTTGTAAGGTTTTTTAATATCGAATACTAAAAGCCCTTGTGTTCTGTCGTTTGTCATTTTTGCTCCTTTGATTTGTATTGTTTAATGATTATTCTGTTCAGCTCAATACTTTCTTTAGTAAGCTGGATAGTTTTTTCTCTTAATACCATTCTGTGAACGGTATCAGCAGTCAAAATAAAGAAAGAAATAATTATCATGATGTACATTATGTTTACTAAAATGTCTTTCATTCTCCACTCTCCAATAATCCACTTTCAGGATTTAATATATTATCCATTTTGGATTTATCAGCAATATAAGCCACATCATCTTTGATGTAAGAGGAAAATCTAATTCTCTCTAAGGAATCCCCTATTGCTAAATGGAATTTTTCCGGTAATATCAATATAAATCCTTCAGGGACTTCTGCTTTGAAATAATCAAATACAGTCTGCTCTTTTATTCTTTGTTGAGCTTTTACAACTTCAATAGCATTCATTAAACGGCCATTAAGTGTATTCAAATTAAAGAAAGATTCTTTTGTATTCACTCCCCACCCCCATAATAAACAATAAAAGTATCCTTATCACGGTTTACAGTGGCAGTGATATTATTATTTTTCAGCAATAATTTTAATCCTTCAATACCGGTAAAAAATGTATCTTTCATCATACTAATAATTCCCTGATTCAAAATCTCCGAAAAATCAACAGTAACGATATTATATAAAAGCTGTGGTGTCCATTTGCTGTAATTCCTGATAGTCCGATCTTTCCTGAAATACCTCATAATCCGGCCTCTGATAAGATTATGTTCTATCAGTTTCGGTTCTTCAAGGAATTGAATATCATAGCCATGAGTAACTATTTTTATCCTGGTTTTAATTTTATTAAGCCTGATCTGTTTTAGAAATTCACGTTTACGGTGTTTATCGCAGTACAGGACTGTAAAACCGTCCTTGTATACTTCGATTAACAGCCGGAGGTTTTCTGTTTTTGCGTGGGTTATTAGGGGTTGTAGTATATCGCCGTAAACTCTTACAACTTCCCCGCTATCGGACACTTTCAACCCGGTCAAATCCGTTTTCTTGTTTTTATCTGGATTTTCAATCATGATTTTACCTCATGAATGGTGCCGGATATTTCAGGATTAACAGCACTTTTCAGGAGTACCCATAATGGAATATTACCGTTATCCAATTCGTTAAAATCTCCATCATTTCCGCAATTTTTTGCAAACCAAGAAAGATATTTTTCTGACCATACAATCTGATGATATAAATATTGTTGTTTTTTGTTAACATCAATGAAATGATCTGTCCTGATAATATCATTTTCACACCAGTTTTTATGGCCTGTGTATTGTTCAAGGATACAATCATAACCGCCAACAGTAGTACCCCCTGCAAATCCTTTTATATATTGATCGTGTAGTTCTGCTTCAAATGATCCATCTGAATATACGGTGCATCCATCGGCATAGCATTCTTTTTCTTCAATCCATGCTCTATATTTATGTTCTCTCATAATACCACCCCTCTTTAATAATCTATCTACCATATTAGCATAACATCAAAACAATTGCAATAAAAAAAACCGCCCGGTGAAAGGCGGCTAAGATTAAAAGAGAGGCATATGATCCGGTATCCCCAGGACGGGGAAGGTGGGTAATACGCTCTGGAAGAATAATAAGTTATTTACTACAGTATGTCAACTGTATTATTTTTAATATGTTGTTGACATACTGGAATGGATGGATTATACTGAGGTAAGATTAAATATGGAGAGGTGGAGAAGATGAATCTATTCACAGAACAAAACATTATAATAATGGCTATTGTCATTTATACTGCCATTGTCATTTATGCTATCGGGTATCTTATCAAGTATCTGATTAGCCGGAATAATGAGAAGAAGAGGGATATACCATGGGTATAAAAGATAATAAATCCTCCGCTTCCCCTACAGTAAAGTTCCGGGTAGATCCTGAAGAAATAAAAGATATCCGGGAATATGCAAAGGCTAAAGGTTTCCGCACAGCAGGGAATCTCGCGCGTGTAGCTACGTTCTACTACATGAATAAGAATAAGCTGAAGAAATAGCGTGCCTGTACAGCTTGACAGTTTGGGTTTAATCTAGGGGCTAATTGTAACTCCTATTTTAAACCCTGTGTAGTTTCCAGTACCGAAACCAAAACCGAACCCCGCCAGGAACCATTTTACATTATTCCAGGTTGTTTCTTTTTTTAAGATCAGCAATGAGTCCATCCGTAGACTTGACTCTATTTTCTGCCTGAACGATTCTTTTTCTAACATCTCGTATTTCTGATCTAGCTTCAGATACTTCTGATCTAGCAACGAGTAATTCTCCTTGAAGTTTTTCAATTCGCTTATTAAGAATTCCCTCTCGTTTAATATCGTCTCCAATTCGCTTTTCGATATGTCCGCCATTTCTTCCGAATAAACGATTGATACCCCACCGAATACCAAGACAAAGAAGATTACCAATAATAAGGCCGTAGATAAATTCCATTTCACTTCTTCCCTCCAAGAAACTCAACAACACCAACACCGAGCAAACCACAACCAACTATTAAAAGAGTCTTTCCTGATTCCATAGCCGTTTCAGGATCAGCAATCTTTGTTTTAATAGACATAACCCCTACTATCAGCAGTAAAATAAGTCCACAAGCCGATATAATAAACCCCGCAACTCTTTTGCTTGAAGTGTTTCCTTCTTTATCCTGTAATAAATTCATAATTCCTTACTCCTTTTCCCCACATCAAGGGATATCTTACATTTAAAATAACACCATAAATCATCTTCAGTATAAAATCCTATAGGGCACGGTATTTCTTTTTCATCCGTAATGTCAGAATGTCTTAAAAGTTGCGTTGCAGGATCAATATCAAACTCTATACATAAATCAGAAATCAGTTTTATTGCAGTATCCATGGTAGATGTATAATAAACCCCTCCATAGCTGTCATGCAGCATACAAACACCCAAAGTATAATTATTAGGGGAATTGGTAGAACTGCATACATTAGCACCAAAAAAATTAACTGCCTTATCGGTATATGTTTTATGGCCACAATGGATCGCTCTAAGTGTGGTGTCCCTGGTCTGAATTATTCTTTCTTTTGAAACCAGATAATGATATGAGTTTTTAGATTTTTCATCCATCCATTTCCAAAGGCTATCAATATCAGAAACCCCGCCGCCATCCCAGTGTACGACAATAGCCATGATATCTTTTAGCTTCCGGTATTCAGCTCTGTTGAATAGTTTGATTTTTTTTGTCATTTGTCCAATCCTCCCGGATTATGAAATACTTATTATTATAGCAACAACACCTATTATGGCGGTTACGATAATTCCTATCGTTACAAGTTTCATCTCCTTTGAAATATTATTATCTTTTTTGTCATCCTCAAGAGTCTTTACTCTTCCTTCAACCTGCCCGAAACGATCACGATGTTCACGATCTTTTTCATACAGATCATCAATATCGGCTTTATGTGTTTTAAGACTTTCCTTAACAGGATCTATCGTTAATTTCAAAGTTTCTTTAATATGGGTTTCCGAGTCTTTAACCGCTTGTATTTGTTCATTCTTCATACTAGTCAAAAATGTAAGTAGTTCAGGATCTATCATTTTCCCATCCATTATCCAACCTTCAAAAAAAATAGCCCAGCCGGTTGCTAACAGCAAAACCGCCCGGGCCGGATTGGACAGCTTTACTATAATCTATATTAACCCTATCAAGGTACTTTGTCTATTTTATACCTGATATACTCTAATTTGTGACATTTAATAACAAGTTCGGTTGTAGATTTTACTTGCATTAACTCTTTTGCCCGTGTAATCCGTTTCCTGATTGCTGCTTCTGATAGTTCAACTATTGGCGCTATTTCTTTATAGATATATCCATCTGCTAAATATTGGATGATTTGAACTGTTTCCGGATCTAAATTTTGACAGTATATTATTTTTTGGGTTGTCGGTTTTGGGTGGATGAGGATGTAGTAGATTAGGCCAGTATAAATAAAGCCTAAAATTAAAATAATTATTTGATTAGCCGAAAAATCTTTAAATACTTTCAACCCTATAGATATAAATCCTAAAACAATAATAGTTACAGATACCCAGTCAAGCATAGCAATATAAACAGAAAATATTATAAATATTACACCTGTTAAATTTCCGGTTTCCGTAGATGAGAAAAAACAAAATATTCCGATTATGGCATATAGAATTGAGTTAATTTTAAACTTTTTTAATGCAAAAACAGAAAGAACAGCCATCAATAAAAAGGGTAATGTCTTATCCCATCTATCGATCAATGACTGTTCTTTGCTTATTTGGTCAATCAAGTTAATACTGAAAACCAGTAAAAACATTGTAAGATTTATAAGTGTAATTATTTTACGGTTAGTTACTCCACCAATCCCGTGTAAATTCTTCGACCGTTTCCCCTGCCAAAAATCCCGGATCTTCCTTGCTAATTTTTGCAGATAATTCATTAAACCTTTCATCAAGTCCCGTCTCCCCGTGTAGCTCTATAGCGTCCCGGGTAGATGCAAATTCCAATACATCGATAATCTGCTCATAGGCTCCGTCAACTGCTTGCTTTCCATATGGTGCATGCATTTCGCATCTTAAACGCTTATCTTCTACATTTATAGATGATAACGCCGGCAGTCCTTCAAGTTCAGCTTCATGTATCAGTATTGAAACATCTCCCCATGATGGATGGACTCCGCAATATTCCGGTGCATCGGTTTTCAAAAACTCTTTAATGTCTTTCATTCTTACCCCTTAATAGTTTAATGGTGTCCAATCCATTTAGAGAGATATTAACATATTTTATTTAAGATAGCAAGAAAGAGAATTATTCGTCTGAAATGAAAAAACCTATACTAATTAACAGCACCGACCATTTCATTTATTATTATAGAGACTCTGCTAAATGTAACAGTTCCATTACTAGAATCTGTAACATAAATTTCTATATAATCTGTATCGTTCAACTGTACACTTCCAATTATGGTTAGTGCGCTCTGATCACTACCACCGCTGATAAACCGCTGAATGGACATACCGCTTTCTAAAATTCCGTTTTTATACATTTCTAATGTCACTGTATGATTTGATGAACTTGTTGTGATAGATGTAGTCATATGGACCATAAACCAACGATTTAATCCTGTCGGATCATTTAAAAACCATCTCAGGTTTGGGATATCAAGAGTAAAATCTTTTATTGATTTAGGAGTTGTTGGAATAAGTAATTTTGTTGGAACTCCGGCTGATAATGATGGTGTTGTATACGGAGAGGCTATTGGTAAATAAGAAATCAGCCTTGAAAAATCTCTTGACAATGCTGTTGGGGCTTGATACACATTTCCACTCTCTACAGTATTTGTGAATTGCACTTCTTTATTTTGAGTGATATCTATTGATATTAAATGAAATCCGTTAAATAAAACTTGTGATGCGTTCAGGTCTTCGGATCTAAGAGTTACACTTCCTCCTATATTATTAGCTAATATATCCAGACCATCACCGATACCACGAGGATTATCGTCTGGTAGAATAATTATGTAATCTCTTTGACCTCGGGGAGTTATAATTGTTATCTTATCGGTTGCCATATTTTCTATTGACAATATTTTATTTGGCGATTCCTTATAAATTGTAACACCGAAATTATCATGATAAGAAATTCTATCTATCCCGCCAGTACTTCCACTAGAGACTAGCACTTGCGTTCCAAGCCCTCCGGAATTGACATAAAACGGAACAGCAGTCGTTTCTTTGCCATTGACAAAAAGAACACCAAGCCCAAGATTAATGGGAATTACAATCTCCCACTTAAACCATTCGTCAAAAAGAATAAGATCTCTACCACTGAGACCATCAAAAGTAATAGTAAGGCCGCCTAAGACGTCTGCTTGTAAATATCCACCATCGGATTGAAAATACAAACCATATCTTCTATTTCCAGTACCAAGAGGATTTTCTGCGGAATTTGCTTGTAGTCCTGAAAAAAATCCGTTGATTCCGTCATCAGTATCTAATCTGCTAACTCCTCCGTAAGAAGCTCCAAACTCTTCAATGTCTAACCAATCATTAGCCGTAAGAGCCTTCGCAATTATAACTAAACCATCGGCTACATTATCATTTATTTTAACTACATCTTTGGCTTCTCCAAAAACTATGTCGGGAATAAGATCCACTGTTGCTGAACCAGTAACAAATATAGTCCATGTTTGAAGATCTGGTAAACCTAATTCCCCGAAAAATCTTGCGTTAAAATTATCAAAAAATATCGAAATATTTGATTCAACTCCAACTAATTCAGCAATAGATTCCCACGTCCCATCAATAAGCTTTTCAATAATAGCATTTCCATTATCAGGATCAATACAAAATCTAAAACTGCCTTCTGTTGTCTTATTGCCTTTCAGATATATACATCCTATCGGATTGCCAGAAGTAATATCTATTTCGCCCGTACTTATCATAATACCGTCCTGCAGCCTTGAACTTGAATCAATTGGTCGTCTAATCCAGTCATTAAATCCCTTATTTCAATAACTAATCTTTCATTTTTAGATCCATCCAGTTCAATATCAGAACATCCATTTGCAAAAGTCCATCTTACAATAAGAGCGTCTGATCCTGCCCCACCAATAACCGGAGTATCAACACCTGCTAATAATGCCCAGTCATGATTTCTTTTTATGTTAAACCCAAGAGTATATTCTTTAATAATACCACCATCATTTTCGACATAAATTCTCATTCCATTTGTTAGCGTCAAAGCTCCATATTGCAAAGCATTATTAAAATTGGCGTCTAATACCTCTATATCCATTCTTTTTAAAATATATCTATCAGTATCAGGAGGTTGTATATAAAATTTAACAGGAGTACTTGAGCCATCAACATTCATTGAGGCGTTACCCGTTCCATCTCCGACTTCTGTTAATAACTGATAAACTGAATTTGCAGGATTTACATTCCCACCTGGTCCATTACCTTCAAAAATACTCATTTAAAGCTCCATTAAGATAACGGTTCAATCGCGACTTCGATTGCAGCGCCTTTACTATACATATAAAGATTCCCATCAAGTTTCTGAAATGTGTACACTGTTCCTGGATTTATTTTATTTCTGATAGACAAATCAGTTGGTATGGATACGGATTCAACAGCATAAGCATTATGTTGCTCCGGTATTTGAAATCTGACTGATACCGTTGACACTTCAGTCCATGAATTTTTCGGAATTGAAACCATTGATGTTGCCATATTCTCACCTCACTTAGATTGTCCAATCCTTATGAAGCAAAACCGCCCGGAGGCGGTATATTTATTAACTAAGCGGTGCGCCTTCAAACTCAATTTCAACCTGGCCGCTGGAAGAGTCTTCCCACTCAGGATCATTGATACATGTCATAAAAGTACCTGTAAGCGGTTTCTGTCCCGCTTCAGAATATACAACAGTATTTTTTCCGGGTGTCTGTTTCCAGAGTATGAAAGCTTCTTCATTTTCGGTAGTCGTGAACATCTTAAATTTCATCATTGAAACTTTAGTTGTTGCATCTTCTGTTACAATTGTTTCAACAGAGCCGCCGCCGACACTAGCAGCGTCAACTTTCTGTTCACCTTTACCGAACTTATGCTTTATACTTTCAGGTACAATCGCATACGGGATATCATTTACTAATACTGTAGGATCACTTCTTGTTCCCATTTATTTAACCTCCGACCGTAAAGGTCATTTGCCAGACCTGATTTATTTCTCTTGTTTGCGTTACGATAGGCATAAGACCCGAACTTGATATTTCTCCTTGTGCTGCGTCAACAGTCACGACAAGATTATCAGCAAATGTTTTTTCTGCTGCATCCCCTGCCTGTGCTAATACAAACTCAGGTCCGCCAAGTTCTTTAAATACTGCTAAATATTTACCTTCAACACTTCCCTGATTTGCCATTGCCCTACGTGCAATAAGTGCGCCATTTGTAAGCCTGAACTGTTTGTATGAAGATTTCACAGATCGGAAATATATTTCCAGAATAAGCCAACCGGTTCTAATAAAGTTCAGAAACTTAAAACTTGTATCAGGATCACCGGCATCATTAAACTTATATGTTGATACAACTTCACCCATGATAACGCTGGACGCTGATTCGTTAACACCGATAATTGTGTATCCATCATCTTTAAGATTTTCCTGTTCCTGTTCATCAAACAAAAGATCAGGAGATACCGGAGAAGTTAAAGCAAGCGGAGTTGCATAATACCCGAGTGAAGCAGATCCAGACCCGCCAACCTGATCAAGTGCAGCCGATACAGCCACATACTGACTTATTGCTACCCCGTCAGTAAGTCGTAAACCCTCGATTGCTGCAAACTCAGCCACACGCCAGTCAGTAGGTTCTATGATCCCTGATACACTGGATATTGTCCGATTACCCATGAAAAACAGATTAAGACTATTAAGAGGCGTTCCACCGTTTACAACGGCTTTTATTTCTGCCTCTGTTCCATCAAGTCCGATATAACAAACACCATGAAGGAATTGATTATTGATAACGTTCCGGGCTTCAAGAAAAGTTTGCGGTTCTGTAAATGCAGTTTCCCACGGCCATAGAATTGTATGAAATCTGGTAGCTGCTACATTATCGAATATTCCTGTAGTTGTTGGATCGGTTGCACCGGATGTGAACTGGTCTCTTGATTCACCCTCATTGGTATTTACAACAATTCCGGCTGCAATATTTTCGTGTACGACTGTGTATTTATTTCCAATTGTTCCGAGGTCTGTAGCTGTCAAAGTTATCGTATCAGTTACAACAGCATTGGAAGCAGGGAATCTCGCTGGAAGTGCATCAAATCCGGCTTCAACTGCCAAGGCAACGTCATTTGCACTATCCCCGCTTGTAATCTGTATCGTAAAGCTAAAATCTTTTTCAGAGATCGGCTTTACTGTCATCAATTTATCTTCTGTTGCAGTACCAGTATACGCAAGTGCAAGGCTTGCAGCGGTACCTGCAGCAGGATCAAGAGCAATTACCCATATTGAAAATCGCTCCTTACAAACATTTCTTGTTTTTATAATCCGGTTTGTCAGATCACTATTAACGCCGAACAATGCTGTGACTTCAGCATTTGTGAGTGATTCTACATCCTGGTATGTCTGCCCGTCTACACCAGCCCCGCCAACTCCGATTTGACCATTTATCAAAATTCTAAATGGTTCGGCTGCTATGGCTGCTATGGCCGCAAGTAACTGTTGGGTTACTTTAGGTAGTGAAGTTGTTCCCATTACCTGCCTCCCTTATTTTCTAAAGTGTCCGGCTCCATTTTATTCTTTACCGGCTTCTGCATTTTCTCAAACTGTTTATTTTTTTTAATTTTTGCCTCTTTCTTTTTCTTTAAGAGTTCGTCTGTGAGTTCTTCCACACAACCGCCCTCATCGATCTTCCGGCGGACTTCACGAGAGTCAGGAAGTATATCACCTGGTTTTCGTTTCCCCCATGATTTCGTAACTATGTATTGTTTACTCATAACAACTCCTATTTATTCAATCATACAACCGTTTTACGATTTTATCAAGCTTCATCAAGAGGGATTTCTGATCCCTCCTGTTGTTCGTTGAATGATAATACAGAATCCCGGAAAGCATGAGACTCTATAAATTTCTGTAAAAATTGCTGATCTTGTGTAATTTCATAATTATATTCAAAGGTGTACATATGTGAATAGTATGTTTTTGTGTATGTATCGGGTTCATGATTTATTAAAACTGTCAAATAATTTGTATTGCCAAAATCATCAAATTTTATTCCGGAACATACAGCTAATAGTATCTGATAAATATCTTGCCAGGCTAATTGTGAAGCAACCGCCCCGCCTATATCGTTTTTAGTATCAAAATAGACATTAAGTGAAAAATTATTCATGTTAAGAGGCCTGGCTTCCGTAGCTGCTGAAAGTGTCATAATTGCATCTGATTTTAGATTACGGTCTTTAGAGACATTTGATTGACCCATGATTATATAAATCCAGTTTTTACCGGATCCTGCATCTTCATATAATTGTGAAGCCCTGTCCGCTGTAACACAGATTGATATATTAAAATCTTTGGCACGTTTTAAAGTCGGTACTATTTGAGGGGTGAAAGTCGGTTTATCTGTTAAATCTATTTCGTAAATATTAGCATCTGTTATCCGGTCGATTGTAAATAATCCGTTTATTCCAAGTTCGTATAGTTCCCGGAGTACTTCATTTCCGTTTAAAGTGGGTGATGTAGGATATTCAATTTCAAAAAGTGTTCTGGAAGGAACTGAAAGAAGGGTAAACTCATTATTTAATCCTGAATCGGTAAATCCTGCAAGCTCAATTGTTTCTGTATAATTTTCTGTCAGGTCATGAGGTTCGGCGGTCGTGAATCTTAGACTACCATCCCCGTTATCTACTACGGCTGTAATAGCATTGTCAATTTTACCATCGATTAAAACTACTTTATCACTTGCAGAAAGTCCATGTGCTGTATCTGTGATTTTTAAAACTTGTGGAGTACCGGCGACTATTTCACCTGTTACGGTTGCATTGCTTGAAAAACGATCTGTAAGCCTGGGTAGAAACTCCTGAAGATGATTAAGTATTGCTACTGGACTGTAGAATGTTGCCATGGGTGTAGTTTAATATGGTTTTCGGAAATAATCAACTTGAATAAAAGTGGGGGCGCACTGTGCACAGTAACACCCCCTATTTTTTTGGGTTTTTGCGGGAATCGGACTCGAACCGACGACCTCCAGGTTATGAGCCTAGCGAACTACCAACTGTTCTATCCCACGAATTAAATATAATCCATGTCTGGAATATTATCAATACAAATCCATCAAGTCCCGATATAAAAGCATTTCCATAGATTCAATCGTATTATCAAAATATTGACGCGGTTCCATCTTCCGAGTACCTACATTTAAAAACAGAGGATAAGGCGCACCTGTTTTGCTCCTGGTTCTATTGTATATCAATAATTCATTTACTCTTGTACGATATCCAAAACCCCGGGCAAGTCCACCGAATTGACTAACCGGAAATTCTCCGGGTGCCGATGACCTATTAGGCAATTGAGGATATTTTCGGCCTGTACCCCTTGCGTTTTTAATAGTGGAAATCAATCTAACTTTAACCTTTTTACCGTGAACCCTTAAAGCATCCCGGATATTATCCTCATGCAATCTGATTTGCTTCATGATTAAATCTTGAGTGTAATGTCTGCCAGGTTTAGCCACTGGCAGCCTCTAAATCTGCAAAACCGGTTTCTTTAAGTTTTATCTGTAAATATTCTTCCTGCTCTCCCCAATCTGTAACGCCGGTAAACTTAAAATACCTGTCACGGGTACGACTTATTTTTATAAAAAACTTATTCCGATCAAGTTCAAAAACAGTCTGATCAAATGGAATATAACATACATGTGTATTTCTTTCCGATGGGTTTATGCCTTCCATCCGGGGAGTATCCCTTACAGCTTCAAGAAATCCGGCAAAATCTACTACTGATGTAAATTCCGGTTTAGCTTGCGTTTCCTGTCCTGGATTCGTTTTTTGCATTTCCCGGCTAAGAATTTCTATAAAATCTTTCATCATACCGGCGCATAATATTTGTCTTGTGAATTGTGTTTTTATACATCTACTCATGGGGATAGTATAATATGTTTTTGGGGATAAAAAAAGCCCCGAGTTAACAGGGCTGTGAATGGTTTATTTCTTAGTTAATGCTCTTTTTATAAGCTCATCAACATTTCTACCAATATCATCATGAGTATACCATCTGATTTTTTTGCCAAGTTTCTGAGCATAATTAATCTCATTAGTAGTACTTTCACCAATATAATCATCATAATTGATTACAAATATTTCATCACATAAATCAATTTTCCGCATGTGCAATTCATCCATAGAGTTTGCAACACCTTCATGTTCTGCAAGATGATCTGATACTGGATTATCAAAATACCATTCTGGAAGTAAATGTAATCCCATGGTAATAGCTTTTTCTTTCTTTTCCAAAATCCAAGCAGTCACAGCCATTATGTCACAATATTTTGATGATCCACACATTACAATAACTTTAGTTTTCACATCATCCTCCAACCTTCTCAACACGCCGGATAAAATCACATAGCCGGATAACCGGACCTATGAGACATTTGAGTTTTTTCCGTTCAATAAAATCTTTTAATCTGATTACTGTTCTATACATCATACATACCTCCAATGAGTAGGGGTATAATAAACATACATCTTACCATCAGGAACCCACCATAGATTTTTATCTCTTTTTAAAGTCTGTTGATTCCTGGGATTATCACCTTCGTCAATTTTTGTTTCGACAACCATATTTTCAGGCGGTAATCTATCACTTACTTTAATCCAATCACTCATAATCACCTCTCTTTATCAATCTATCACCTATTATATACACTTTTTGGTGTATGTCAATAGAATAAATAATTATTTTTATTGTTGACATTGTTATGTTATGGTAGTAGTATTAGGGAGATTGAAAGAGGGGGATAGTATGGAAATAACAGAAGAAGAGGCAAAAACTATAATAGGTTTGCTTCAACATTTTAAAGATGTTTGTGGTTTTCTTCAACCGGATCAAGAAGAACTAGATACGAAAATTAGAAGAATAGAATTTAGGGATCTATTTCATTACAGGCATGGAGAATATTAACCCACTAACATAAAACAGTACGAGCAATCGAATACTGATCAAGAATCCCTTTAGCTGCACACGGCACTGGATAACCGTTCAAACTACAACCTCTATCATCACAATCACCCCGATTAGTATAATATGAAGCAATTATCATAAGCATTGCAGTTTTTAAAGCTGGTGGAATATCTGTTACCGGATCATCGTCAATAGTAAATCCTGCAGTAAATGTCACCTTAATTTTATACGCATTAAAACGGGTATCATACGGAATAGTTTCTTTAGTATAAATCGAAGCCCAATCACGCTGTTCTGATTTTTCAGTTACATTCTCATACAGTCCGGCGGCGGTCATAACTCCCCGGTCAAACTCAACATATAATTGTGTAGCTTCATCCAGGTACTCAATTTTGGTAATATCAGAAAGTGCAATAATAGGCGCACGGTTTAAAATCAGCTTTAATTTATTAGCCCAAAAATAACCCCAATAGGTATAATCAAGTAAAAAATTAGCCTCATATACAGTCCGCTGTAATCGTAACCATGTATAATTCTGTACAACATCGGTGACAGTTTTTATAAGTGCCTCAATAAGAGTAGTATTTTTCGTTATAATTCCAGCAGGAAGATTTAACCATAGGCCAACTTCAGCAGGTGTTAATATTGGAGTATCTTCAAATGATATTCGTTTACTGATTGTTGGTTTTATTGAATAATGCATGGTTATCCTTATTAAAAAAATAACCGCCCGTTATGAGCGGTTATTATATTTTAATCGTCTGATTTCCTTAACTCAATTTCGGCTTTTATAGCTTCCAGTTTTTCAGCCTTATTTTTAGCCTCACTCAAATCAATAACCGGAATCTGATCGGCTGCGAACTTATCAAGTTCAGCAACGGTCATTTTCTCAATGTCAGTTTCCGCTTCTTTTTCCGGTTCTTTATATACATGAGCTTTTTTCACTCTCACATAATCAGTACCGTTTGCCTCATCAACCTTGAAAACCGTTTCAGCTTTTACATGATCTTCAGTGACTTCCATCACTTTAAAATCATTTTTATACTGTCCGGCTTTATCAAATATTAACTTCATTTAAAGTCTCCCTTAAGTACGTTTAGGCGGTGTAGTTTCGGCGTCTGCTGTCTTTCCAGGATTGATAATATTTGCATCAGCAACAACAGAAGATTCCTTGACCTGTGGTTTAATTACAGAGTCCTGAAGCAGTCCGGCCATAATATCAGCGGCAATTGAGACAGTACCCGTACAGGTAATAACCATTCTGGTATATCGCTCTTTTGCTACAGTCCCGACATGAATCAGTTTTGCACCAGCTCCGGTTAACGGGAAAGATCCAGGATAGAAAAGATTTTCACCAGAAGGTACGGCTGTCCATACTGAATTATCGGGTGAATCCTCAAAACTTATTGCAGAAACTTCACCGGTTGTAATTGTGAGACTTACGGGAATTGTAAGGCTTCTATAATTTTTAGTATCAATGCTGACACCGTTATTAGCCCCAAGGCTTAACGCTCCGGCAGCAAAGGCCGAAACGGGTTTACTACATGAAAACTGTTCTTTAATCATTTAAATATTCTCCTTAAAATTAAAGTATTGCCCTGAATAATCTCAGGGCTAAATATATTTAAGCAATCTTTTTAAGCCTTACAGCTGCTTCATGAATCTTAGGCTTACCATAAGACCATTTATGCATGGTGAAATTGACAGCTGCTTCCTTTGCTTCAGTGTACTGATCCCTGATCATGGTTATGTCAGTCCTATCAACAATCTGATAAAACCGGCTCATATCAGCAAGAAGAATTGGAAACCCATTATTAACAGTAACATCATCGAACTCGATGAAATCAGCGGAATATCTTACACCGGCAATTGTTGCGGGTGCGCCGCTTGCACCATCACCGAAAGGAGGATTCCAGAGATAACGATCAGTCGTATCTTTCAGAGTCATCAAATAAGCAAGGGTTCGGCGGTTAAACATAAACATAGGATTATACCCACGTTTAAGTTCTCCAATCAACAGACGCAAACTATCCATTTCAAGCGTATTTGTAGCTGTATCCTGTTCGGGTACATTTTCATCTGTAGTAAAACCCTGTGAACCCTTCACACCATCACCATCAACAAATTCCTGACCTTCAAGAAGTGCGAATGCTTCAGCATTATCAGTAATAAGCTCTATTACCATATCAATGGCACTGAATAAAAGCTGATCTGCAGATATCGGAATTGTATTTGTCATTCGGAGGGGATTCCACTGCTGTTCAGCATATTTTGAAGCTGATTCCCCACCGGCTCTAAGTTCTCCGGCACGTAATGCAACTGGAATACCGACTCGGAGCCATTCAGTATAAGTTTTTGCACTTGTATTTTTAATCCTGGCAAAATTACGAATAGGCCCCATTTCAACAATAAGCCTGTTCAGCTCTGTTGAAATTTCAGGTGCCATTAAGTAACCGCCAAGCTCCCCGATATCAGACCGGAGTACTCCGGCATCTGCTTTAACACTCAGTTTGCTGATTGATTGCATCATAGCTTTAACATTCTGATTCTCAGGTTCAGCATATTTCTGTTTTGCCATATTAGAGAAAACCTTGACGGCTTTTGCTCTAAACTCTTCCCCTTCCATAGCTCCAGTATACTCGCCTTTCAGCATCATCCCGAAAACTTCAAAAGCATCATTTTTAGCCTGTTCAGGATCTACAACACCGCCAGTATTGCCTCTTTCAAAAAGCATCTCAAGGTGTTTAACCTTTTCGGAATTTTCTTCAGCAGTCTTTTTTGTAAGCTCGTATTCTTTTACAAGCTCTTCGTTTTTCTCGACAAAATCAGTAAGATCTTTTTCAGATTTCTCCATAAAAGTTTTATACTCTACAGATTCCTTGCCATAAGTATCAACAACTCCCTGCATCTTTTTGACAAGCTGTGCAAATTCTACAGCTTCCTCTTTCGTCATATTTTCGGGCATATTACATATCTCCTATTTAATTATTTAACTCTTTCAACACTGCCATTAAATCATTGTCGTTGCTCTGAACCGAACCCCCGGGGGAACCAAGCTCTTTAACAATAAGATTTTTTACAGAATTTGAAAGTATAACTTCGCTATTAAAAATAGCTGTTAAGTCCTGTTTTTTCAATGCTTCATAGGTTTTATGATCTATGAAAACATTATTTTCCTGGAATGGAATTTCCTGGCCCATCTTAGCATAGATTTTATTTATAAAATCCTTTGCCTCTGAATTATCGGATTTGCTGGCAATAAAACCGGCTGTTGCTGCATAAATAGCACCGGGAATTATTTTAAGATCACCCTTGATAAAATCTACATAGGGCACCTGTGATTTTTCACCGTTCTGAATAAGAAAACATTTTTCATAGTTTTCTGATTCAAGGGTTAATTTTTCTTTAAGTGATACCATAGAAACAACGGCGTTAAAATCTGTTTTATCGTCTGCAAGGGGATATTCTTTGAAAGAAAGTTCTGAAAAATCATCATAGCCGAAACTTTTTATATACTCTTTAGCCGCTGTAATCCTGGCGTTATCATTTGCCGGAAAAGTAACAAGAGAAACTTCTCTCAAATCAAGTTCAAGAAGCCTGTTTACTCTAGCCACATCATCCCACTCTTCCTTGATAGTTCGGTATCCAATTGATAAACCGGTAACAGATCCTATTTCAACCTGCGGCATTACCCGTCCGGAAACAAAAGTATCTTTCTTAGGAAGTCTTATTTTAACTGCAAGTCCGGCGGTCTGGTCTGTCATTTCGCCTTTTCCGATTGGTTCATTGCGGTTATGCTGCCATAAAATAGGCCGTCCATGTCCATCTTTAATCAAGCTTGTAGTAAATGAACCCGGTTCAACTATATCCCTAAATGAATCTACATTCCCATAGGGAGAAGCTAATCCCTCTACAATAAAATTATCTGGATCCGCTTTAGTATCAATTGCTTTAATCTCAAATGGACAGATTATAAAAGGTGCATGTTTTCTTTTAGGCATTCTAAAACTCCCTATATAAAAATAATCATAAACCTACAATGTGAATATGTCAAGTTTCTGATTTGATAGGCATCCATTCAAGACATACACCATTTACTTTATCTTCAGCAAACGGGCAATCTTTCTCACAATTTTTACAACTATTTTCTTCTTCCATCACATATTAACCTTACTACACCGACAATTAGCCACATTTTCCATTGAAGCCCCTAAACTGGTATCACCGGGAAACATTAAACGCTCATTCATAACTATAAACGGTTCATTCTCCGGCACCGTCTGGAAATTAGCGGCCTGGTGTGCTGGCCTGACTTTCTTATCTCCCATAGTAACCCATGTTTTTTTTAATAGCCTGGATGCAATAAGTAATTCACCTATAGGAACTGTACCGACACCTTCGGCAATTTCTGCCATTCTCTGACTTTCTGCAAGATCCGCAGCGTCTCTGGCTGCTGCCTGGTCACCCTCGAAAATAGCAATCTCCATTTGCTCTTGTGCTATCTTCGTCAGTTCATCTCTGATTTTTTCAGTCAGGGCTTGAGTCTCGAATACCGCAATCCCACCCACCCTATTTTTGTTGTAACCTCGCATAATATTACTGGCTATACGGTTTATAGTCGCAACACCCGGGAAAAGCTCTCCTGATTCTGCAATTTCAGCTCTGGCAAACTCAATAGCACGCCTGAGAAACTTATTAGTGGTTTTGTCGATCCGGGAAGCCTGTAGCCCGGCTCTGCCGAATAGAATTATTAAAATACGGTCTTCATTCTCCCTATCATCTTGTTTTAATTTTATGCCTGTCAGTTTCCTGATAATCCGCTTGTATTGTTTGTCTAATACCGGCGCTATTGTCTGGATTTCAAGACCTCTGGCAATACGGCGGTTTTGTTGTGCGAAATATCGGCGTAGTTCGGTTTTAAAAGGATTTTCTAATTGTGTTTTTATTCTGACATATTTACGAGCTATTTTTAAAGCATGGATTTTTTGTTTCCGGGTTAATGGCATGGTTATAGTTTATACTGATTTTTAAGATTGTTAAAGAGTTAAATTATCCCCACTGTTCGGCCATTGCGTCTGCTATTCCCTGGAAGGTTATACTACGCTGTTTAGTTCTTTCATCCGGAGGCAAACCAAGCAGTTTATCATGCCATACACTAGCAGTTTTTCCGTTTCGATTTGTTTTTATTTCAGGTTTAACTATTTCTGTGTGCCTCAATGCAGAAAGATTTTTTAACCATAAGCATGTCGGCTTTCTCACTGTATGACCAAATTGATAAGGCTGTATTATTTGATCCGATTTTCTCCATGCAGTACTCATTATCCCTATAGGATTTTCAATACATATTTTTGATACATCTATTTGAGCTATTTTTAAAAAGAAATTTATAGCTTCTCGACGCTGTTCAATTCTATCAGGAAATCTATCTTTATATTCTGGTTTAAACCATTTATTACCTGCAACGGTTAAATAAGTGCATGGAGGATGAGCAATAATTAAATCATAGCTTGACAAATCAAAAGAAAATAAATCACCTTGCAAATGCGGCCCGGGTGACTCTGTAGGCAGCAGATCGCAACTTATTGCATCATGACCACGCTTTAGAAATGCATCTCTAACAGTTCCGGAAAATTCACAAGCTATTAAAACTTTCATAACCACCTCTCTAATTTAATCTTATATGACTATAGCATAAAAAACCCGACTTAGCAAGCCGGGTTTAGATTTTTCAGTGAAATTTCTTATTATGTGAAAGATAACTGTTTATAGTGGTCTGCAAATAATGCAGTCCCTCCCCTCAATCCATTGATATTTGTAACTATCAGCATTTTATTATCTGATTCTAAATAATTTTCCATCTCAAGGCCGATGTAAGCCGATGCGCCAACCGCTGTATACATATTAACAATCTGCTCACTAAGGTTAACCGAAAGAACGGCTACACCTCCAAAATCCTGAACTGAAACAGCCTGAATTTCTAATACGGGAAAAGTAAGAATAGTTCCTAGAGAGTCATCCACCCCAGAGGGTGTTACTGCTGCAAATAACGAAACTGACAAAATCACACACAACAGTATTAGTAATACGGATTTCTTCATAATTGAATCCTCCTGTTAAAAATAAATAATTTAATAAATAATAGCATAATCCCGATTCAAAATCAACAAGTTTTACCTCTTGCTAAAACTTTAAACTTAGTCGAACATTCCGGCCATTCATCAGAGCCGATTATTGCATTACCCTGAACAATCCAATTTCCGGCAACAATATTTACAGTATCAGGAATATTCCCCGAAGCTTCACCCGTAGGACCATCGACTACAACACCGACAACATTACCATCGGGAGTGTCAGTCGTATTCCCAGGCAACCAATAATCATAACGGATAGTTGCGGTCGTAATATCAACAATCCCGTCATCGTCTGTAAAAAATGTTGATAGAGGGATTCTTTGCCCTGTAAATATACTCATTCTAAATCCCCCGTAGTTTGCAGTTTTCTCTGAATAATCCCTACTGTAGCAAGTTCTCTTGATATTATACCACTGCTTGAGAGCTTTCTGTCAATAATTCCTGTAGAAATAAGTTTTCTTGAAATTATTCCAGTGGTTACAATTGTGTCTATGTCTAAAAATGCTCCATCTAAGATTGCCTGGTCAATTGTCGGTACACCTGATATTATCCCGTCTGCGATAAGTTCTTGTATCTGTGCAATAGCTGAATTGTCGATTGTCGGCAATCCTGAAAATATTGTATCAGCAATTAAGGCATGAAACTGCCCTATAGCTGTTGTGTCTATTACAGGGATTCCAGATGTTAAATCGTCTGTTGTTAGATTATCTACGCCCCCGGAACTTAATGTTGACAGATCTATTGTCGGTATTCCGGAGGTCAGATCATCTGTTATTAAATCGTGTATCTGTCCAATTACTGATAAATCAATTGTTGGTATTTCCGATGTAATATCATCTGGATTTAAACCTTGAATTTGATCTATGGTTGATAAATCAATTGTTGGTATTCCAGAGGTTAATTCTGTTGCTGTAAGTGCATGTATCTGTTCAATAACAGATTGATCAATTGTGGAAATACCGGACGTAATATCATCTGCTATAATTCCATGTATTTGTGCTATTGTTGATTGATCTATTGTTGGTGTGCCTGATGTTAGGTCGTCTGCTGTAAGGGCATCGCCTGCTGATACAAACTCATCAGCTCCGCAATCCCACGTTGACCGCGTATCATTATCTATATCATCATCAAATGCAAAAACCCCATCCGCTGAAAGATCAGTTGCTTTTCCTCTTGCTCCCGTATCCCCTACAGCTAGATGGTAATCGTCTGATCCTGGTGCCACAAAAGAAAATGTTGCAGATGGATTATCATTAGCTCCACCTGTATCTGTTGCATCATCTGAAGCATTATAATTGCTACTGCTGGAAAATGTGCCATTATAATTAGATGTTATTGCTCCAGAGACTAAATTGCCTTTTAATAGTTGATTTGCATCTAAACCATGGAATCCATATTTTCCACCAATTATAGTATTATTATAATATACAGGGTCTGCATACTCAGAAATGCTTTCATTACTAGTCCTGACTGAGACATTGGAATTATGGTCAAAAGTTGAATCATTTATAACAACATTATTTACAAATTTTGGATTAGGGAATGAACTACCAAAATCAACAACTGGTCCAACATAATTCCCTGCCTGCCAAATTAAGTTCCTTCTGATTATTTGTTGATTTCCGGTTGTATCGCCTCTAGTTAATCCAGTTGTTAAAAATGTTTCACGAAAATGTCCAGTTAATGTATTTTTTACCTGTAGATCTTCCCAGATTATATAATCTGTATCAAAAGCTACCCCAGGAGCACCATCACTAAATTCAAATCTTGCTTTTGAGGTATCCCAATGTGCCCCACTACCTGCACCTTCTCCAGTCACCCATACATAATATGTTGCATCTGTGGTGTATCCACTGAAAGAAACTACTGCTGTCATTGCTGTACCGCTGGATGCTCTTATGTTGTAATGATGTATATCTCCAGCAGATATTAAATCTGTAGCTCTGGCAGTAATACCTGTTTGCAATTCGGTGTATGCATCAGTCCAAGAGGTACCATCGGCTGCACCAGTTGCATCTTTATCAACATAGATTTCTACAGTGGACATTTTTTAAGCCTAATATTTAGTATAAATATTATACATAGCAACTTTCAAAGCATCTTTTTTCCCATTCAGATAATCTATCATAGCCTGATTACCTGCAAATTTCACTATTTCTGCATCTAATGCTGTAAACGTTCCATCAATAGTACTTAGTGCTGAAGCATTTCTACTTACCCATGCTGTTAGTCTATCACCCAATTTTACTCTGTCACTTAATTCTTCCGGTGTTAAATCATCTAATGCCATAATTGCCTCCGTTTATTTCGCCATTATCACCTATCCATACCTCATCCATCCAATTATGACCACGATAAATTAAAAGATCACACATACTAAGCCGGATCAGGGAATTCTATATCTGCTGCGGTCAAAGTAAATGTATTACCGCTTGTAACTCCCTGTGAGCTTGTCAATGATTGTGCAACCAGTAAATCGGTTGTTGCTGAAGTTTTAGAAATCGCCCAATGTGTAGCCGTGCCGGTTCCGGTTACTGTTCCGGCTGTAATTGCATCAAGGGTTATTTTACGCCCGCTCACATCCCCGTCTGCAGGACCTGTATACGATACGGATGTTTCATTTCCGAGAGTAAAAGTACTCGTCGCCTCTGTATAAGTTGCCGGTTCCTGTGAACAGATATCAACTCGATCACCATTTGCTGAAATATAACTTGCTGCTGCGTCTAATACATTATCACTTATAAAACCCATCTTATTCTCCTCCTGCCAAGCCGGCTGCTACTGCCTGAGCTTTTTCTTGTGTATCTTCTACACCCACTGGCAACCATCTTTCTTCAGTTCTTACCGCTTCACGCCCTGAATCATCACCTGGTAGAATAATTACATCATCTTTATCAATACCAACTTCTCCAAGTCCATAGATATAAAATACACGATTACCGTAATAATCAAGATATGTCATATCCTCACCAAGTACTATCTTTTTCCCCATGGCGTCACTTTTTCCTTCCTGATAATGTTTCGCTGTTATTCTATTGTCCAATACTTCAGCAGTTGCAATCGTTTTTCTTCGTGCAGGTCCATCTTCAATTCTGATTGTGTTTCCAATTTCTATTATTTTTCCCATAATTTATCCTCCATATGATAATTATATTTATTCTTCCTCAATCTCTTCCAGTTCTTCACCCTCAAACTCATCCATTTCGGAACTTACAAGATTAGCCGGCCTAAAAATAACATCACCGTCCTCATCAAGCGGTTCATATCCCGCAACACTTCTAATCTCATTTTCCTTAAAACTTCCAATCTTACGCATCTTCTCAGATTCACTTAGCATCCTGGACTTAAGCGCATCAATAGATTTTCTATCGTAAGTTAAAATATACTGCTCACTATTTCTAAAACGTGGCAAGAGGAATTCTCCAAGCCTGTTAAACAAATATGAAGCTCTCGGGCATACAGCATTATCATATAGATTAAGCATAGAGTTTTCATAATTGCTTTGTGTCATTGCCCCTACTTCGACTAATGCAAGAGGGATATCATACAGATTATAAACATCCGGAACAGATTGTTTTATCAGGTTAATAAAATCCATGTCGGTCGGCTTAAGCAGGAAATTCTCATACTTCACAGGCGCAGGGGATACAACATCACGCCCGGGATTATCTACAAATTTCTGAACTTCTGTTTTTAAAGCTTCGTGCTGTTCCTGGCTCATCCCCTCTTTTTCTGAACTACTCCATAGACCACCGGGACGGCTTGCATTTTTAACAAGCCCTAAATTATGCCGATCTCCGTAAAATTTCATTAAACTCTGATAATAAAGCCTTTCAAGCGGAGACAATGGCTGTATCCCAGTTGATTTATATTCAAGTGCAATCTGAATAGTTTCAGATAACAGGCTTTGAGTCTGAAAAATAACAGTTTTTCGTTTCGGGATTTCCTGTCTAACATAAATATTTTGATTTGTACTTGTAAATTGGATCTGATGCAGCTCTTCAGTTCTGCCCTCTGAGAGAGTCACCTTATTAGCCATAATAGACTCAAGCTGTGAAGGTTCAAAGTTGACATTTCCGCCAGCTGTAGGGTATGCAGCACCTGCAACCAGAAACGATGTCATAAGCGAATATTTAAGCCGTGTTGAATCGTAATTGAAGCCAGGTTGATTCATAAGCCCTAAAAGGGGATGATCTCCGGGTTTTGTTAAATATTCCAGAGTGTTTATGTCCTGAAGTGCCGGCATAATATCACTGAACGGCATTGCAATCTTACTGATAGCATCGGCAACAACCGCCGATTTTTCATATATCCAGAATGCGTCCGTTGTAGTGAAATATCCACCGCCAAGGCCGGAAGCAAGTTGACTCAAGACATAATTTGAGAAACCAGAAAAACTATCTGATTTCTGGTGTATGTTTTCTGATATTCCCCGTATAACATATTCAGCCAATTTGTTATTGACTAGAAAATTTTTTATTCTTCCCATGCGTTTATAGTAATATGATTATCGGGTTTTTGCAAGGTTCATATTTTTGTCATTTTTCCACAGTGTCTACATTTAGTTCTTAATCGACCTTCAAGTGTTTTGATATGCTCTTTCAAGAGATTTACCCTGAATGATAGTGTATCTTCCTCTTTGGCTAAATTAGCCAAATATTTAACAGGATTTAACCGCTCCCCACACTTTGAACATTCTATAAACTCTAAATCTTCATCAATTAAAACATTTATATGCTGACATCCATGATATTCTTTTTTCTTTAGTTCGAAACTTATTATTTTCATATTTCCCCTTTTTTGATTATTGGATTTTTACAAGATTAGTATTTAGGGGGTTTTTTCTCCATCTCAAAAACATATTCAAGGGCTGCGGTTTTGGCTTCATCGATATTATCCCCTATAGAGAATTTCTGACTTTTTCGGTTATTACCATCCTTCCAATTAGCATATATCTTTTTAAAATATTGATTTGTCCATATTGTCCATTCAGAATCGGCTCTATTTATCCCCTCAATTGTTCGGGTAAGAAGTAGAGGCTCTAAAGGAGAGTCCGGGAAACTACCAAAATAAAGGGAACATTCACTATTTTTTGAACGATAAATTAGTTGTTTGGGTTTATCCTCTACATACTGTATTGAAAACCCGTCCGCATACGGTACACACTTCTTGATAAAATCAATTTTCATTTATCAGCCTCCACCGGAAACGGATCTTGCAACAGCAGTATTAACATCTCTGATTTCAAGCTCTCCCCAAGTATGGATATAAAATCCTCTTTCTTTTTCAATAAGTTTACGAGCCTGTGTTTCATCTTTAGCTATTGCAAAGGCTAAACCGCTTGTATAATCAGAACAAAAATCTGTCCAGATAAATAATTTCGGATTTTTCATTTTTCACCTCTTTTTCAATCTACCTACCATTATACACACAATAAACGCTATGTCAACAGCATTATATAACATCCCAGGGGATAAAGTCTTTTTTTACTTCAGCACGGCACATTATGTAACTATCGGCTAAATTTGGGGATTGCGTTCCTTTCGGCTTTTTATCAATCATAGTCTTACCGGATGCACTCATTTTGTATTGAGGTTGTGATATTTCCATAATCATTTTATTTAATGCCCTATTATTACCATCAGGTAATTTTACAATCTGGGATATATCATGTTCTTTATTATTTATATATCTGTAGGTATTCCTGAATTCTTCGCGTACCCTCCACCAAGTTTGTGCTTTAATATTTTCAAACATTCTACTATTTTTAATCCCTTTCATATCCTCTTCGTTTGGTCTCATTACAGCCCCCGAAGCCGACCATGGGATAATCTTAATAGCAAGTATTCTCTTTTTTTCTTTATCAGATATATTATTATCTTTTTCTACAGTGCTTAATATTTCTTTTATACGTACTTTTACCCCTGCACCAACTCCAATTGGATCATATCGGAATTCTTCAACTTTATATTCTACAGCTTTCCAGAAAAATAAATCTGTTGCATCCCCAGGGTCGCCTTCCCCTGATTCTTCAGCATATACCGGAATATTCCCATTCATAATTACAAGTCCATGTAGATCTCCACCCTCATTAGCCGGATCCAATGCAGCAATTCTTTTGCCGTGTAAATCAATTCCTAATTTCTTTAATTCATCAACATCTGTACGCTTTGCACTATTAACCCATTCGGAAGGAACTACGACAGATTCAAGGGAAGCGGCGGCATTTCTATTTATTTCTCTTTCAAAGATATGTAATAAACCCTTATCAATTGCATCTTGTCTTTTTTTATCATACCATTCTTGATCATTTCTTGAATCGTCCCACCATTCAAAGATATGTTTAGGCATATCAGTTTGACATTTTCTATAAAATAAAGATGTTGTACCTGAATGAGTACTTACTGATATTCTACAATTAGAAGTTTCTGATAATGCGGCTTCTACAAGTTCAGCTCTTTCGTAAAAAGCCTCTTCGTCTGTCATGATCATAGTTCTTCTTGAACCACGCCCGGGATTGTCACCGGATGAACCGGCAATATCTGAACCCATTCGACTATTTTTAAGATACATGTGAGAACATTTAACACCTTGCGTAAACATTAAAGGAAGATGATCAATAATAAAAACAGCTTTTTGTAATAGAGTTGAAATATCACCTAATTTATGTACTTCTTCAGCTTTATAACTATATACCTGTAAAGATACATCTTTCTGGAAAAGAAACATATAAACAAAAAAAGCTATTGTTACCCATGAAGCCCCGGCCGTTCTGCATTTATCAACCACCCCTGAAGTATCGGAAATATATCTATCCCAAAGCCAACGAATATAAATATCTTGTTTTGGAAATAATTCAAGAGGTAATACTTTATCAATTTTTCTTCTTGGATCATATGTTAAAACCCATCTATTTATAAAATCTATAGGTGATTCTTCAGTAGATAAATGATAGGCATTAAAATATTTTTTAATTTCTTCCTGGGATAGAGAAAGTCTTGCTCTTTCTTGCCATGATATTTTTAAAAGAATATCTTTCATATCAACCCTAATGATTTATTTGTTATAGCATCTTTTCCATAAAGCTCTATTGCCTTAATATCAAAATATTCAGCAGCATCAATCTCTAGCAGAAATATTTTAGAATGAAGTTTCCCGTTCTTTCTAATCGATGAAACCCATTTTTTCCTGTTTTTATTTTCAAAACTTACACCCTTATATTTTGACGTTTTATCACTTAAGGTTTTTCTATTATGGGAATTGAGGCTCCTATCTGCAAATCTTAAGTTTGATTTTGTGTTATCCATCGTATCCATATTTTTATGATCTACAAATATATTTTTATCAGTAGCATCCATAACAAACCTATGGACGGCAACCGACTTTCCCTTTATCACGGTAAAAAAATACCCATCACCAGTAGTGCTAAGCCAAAAGCTTTTATTTGGAATTCTTTCGTAATCTCCTGAGTTGATTATGAAGCTTTCCCAGGAATGGGTAAATACTTTTTTAATTTCATGGTTAATATCTTCATAATAATTTACAAATTTTGCACAACTAGAAGTATGACCAGAATTTATACTATCAGTCCTAACTTTTCCAATTGCTCCACATTCACAACGACAATTTACAAACCATCTACCCTTGATTTTTTCTACAGAAAAAGGGGTAATGGTTCCAAACCTTACCCCTATATAATTACTTTCTTTTATTAAAGCACCCATAAATAAACTCCTTATCAATATAGTTTATTTATTGTACCACATTTCTAATTACTTGTCACTATTGATCATACTAAAGAATAATTCTTTTGCTTCTTTATCACTCATCTTTGAAGTATCAACGGTTATATTAGTATTTTTAGTTTCAATTTTTCCGGATAATTCTAATTTATCACTCCATAAATTACCAAACTTACCCAACATTTCAAGCGCACTTTTTTTATCATGGAACTTGATTTCAATTGCACCCTTTGAATCCTGTTTTATCGAAGAAACTAACCGGCTTTGTTTCAATCCTTCAGTATCTTTTATCTCAACAACTTGATATTCTTTTTCTTTGGTTTCCCCGGTCGGCTTCCCTTCAGCGTCAAGGATATCTTCTTTAAATGTCTTAGTAACAACGTTCACAATTTCAGTAATGTCCGATGTGGCTATAGGTATAAGTTCAGATAAAACCTTATGCCTGATTTGTGATTTCATCGCACCCAGACTCTTATCTACACATTCATCAAGATATGTTACAACCTTATCATTTTTTAGCAACCGGGAAGCGGTTACATGCGCTGATTTTTTAGCATATCCGGCCTTAATAGCTGCTTTAGTTTGATTCCAGTCAAGTTCTAAAAGAGCATGACAAAAAGCTTTTTGCTTTGGATTTAATTGATCGGGGTTATTTAATTTCGGCATATTGTCCAACTCCTCTCTAAATAATAAACATGAACCGGGAATATTTCAAGCATCCGGGGAATCATGCACTATTAACAATCATTTTCAGCCGTTTGTTATTAACAATCAGCTTTATATTTTCCAGCCTAAGAGATTTATTCAAATCACGGACGTATTCTACCATTTTCTTATCATCACGTTTTGTGATCCTGGTTAGTTTATGCTGTTTAATACGTGTCCTGATATAATCTGCGGTTTCGTTTAATGTTTCGGCGCAAAAGTCCGCACCATGAAGAGGATAATTTTCTATTACGAATTTATCTATTGCTGCTATTTTTGTTTTTGATCTTCTTGGCATTTATTTTCCTTCCAGTATTTCAGATAATATTTCCATGGCTGCAATGTAATCTTTTGCTATCAGTGATTTGAGGACTATCTGTAAATCGATTTTTAAATCAAATGTTAATTGAGCTTCATCAAGATACTGTTTTTTTAATTTCTTAATATCCACATCTTGATCTATTATTCTGCCTTCCTGTTTATCGTTTCTATCTCTCCATTTCTG
>SDBS01000563.1_pt1 | contig 36444 bp, 27 predicted proteins | sample 2277091 | NCBI WGS metagenome assembly SDBS01 (sample SAMN10404972, study PRJNA504765) | marine sediment metagenome | isolation source: marine sediment core GS10_PC15, 163 cmbsf | place: Arctic Ocean: Southern Knipovich Ridge | collected 2010
TTCACCAGCGCTACTTTGGCCCCGGTCGCCTCGCACATCAGGTCCGCGATGAAGTCGCCGAAGTTCGTTTCCTTTTCGGTAACTGCCTTACGGTTTAATACGGTATCTACGCTGCCGACGACGACGTCGAGCTTCTCCGAAAGGCCCTTCTTGTATTCTTCGATGACTCCCGCGACCGCTTCGTCCGACGGCGCCGCCGCCGTAACGGGTATAAGTTCATAACCAGCCATACTAAGCTCGCCGGAGTCGCCTACTTCCAGGTCCATTCGGCCCAAATATATCCCGTACTCGTACGCGGAACAGACGAGCGTCTTGCCGACTTTGGCCGGCTCGTCGACTTTCGTGTGAGTATGGCCACCGATTATTACGTCCAACTCGGGGACGTCGCGGGCGAGGGCGAGGTCGTTCTCGAAGCCAAAGTGCGTGAGAGCCACAATCACGTCGGCGTCGTCGCCGTACTCGCCTATCACGGCCTTAGCCGTCGCCGCGGGATCGGCAAACCCCAGACCGTCAACGTTACGCGGCGCCGTCGTAATGGGCGTCTCGGGCGTGGTTAAACCTATCACGAGGACCCTTTTATCGCCCGCCTCGAGCCAAACTAATTCCTTCGTAAAAACGCCGTTTCCCACCGTACCGGCTACCGTTACGTTGGCGCTAACAACCGGGAAATCCGCTAACTCTATGAGGTCCCGCAGGTTCTCCTGGCCGTAGTCGAACTCGTGGTTGCCGAGGCACGTCGCGCTCACGGCCATCTCGTTCAAGCACGCGAATTCGACCTCGCCCCGGTAGACCGTCGAATACGGCGTCCCCTGCAGTACGTCGCCCGCGATTAAAAGAAAGGTCGGCACGCCGGTAACTTCGTTCTCGGCGCGGACGGCGTCGGCGATGCCGGCGAGGCGCGCCAGGCCGCCCACCTCTCCTTCCGTTCCCGGGACCTCGAACGGCTCGAGGTGCGCGTGGAAGTCGTTGAAGAAGAGTATGGTGAACGGCTGAGCGGCCCAGGCTAAGACGCCGGCAAAAAATAGTAGTATAAAACATAAATTTTTCATCGCGCTTCTCCTCTATCGGGTAAAAAAGGTGCGCATATTACGCCGCCGGCTCGAGGTACGGGCCGCCGAAGATATGAGCCTGGAATTTTTGAAGTTTGGCGTCTTCCCGCGTGTAGGCGTCGGGCGGGAGGCCCGCTTTCATACAAATGCCCTCCAGGAACTGTTCGCGGTTCCACCCCTGCTCCGGCGCCACCTGGGGCAACAATAGGCCGCTGCGCCCTCCCGCTTCGATGACCAAGCCGTCCTCGCCGACGACGATCTCGTTCGGATCTTCTACCGGTTGGAGGAGGGTCATAATCGATATCTCGATATATATTCCCGGTAGTTCTGCCGCGGCCACGGGCGGGAAGCGCGGGTCGCGCAGCGCCGAGTTTATGGCCATGTCGCGGACGGCGAGGTAGAGCGGCACCGTCGGCAGGACGTAGCCGATGCAGCCGCGCAACATACCACGGCTTTTCAACGTCACGAAGACGCCGCGTTTCTCAAGCAGCTCGGCCGATTCAGGCTTGGGCGGCTCGTACGTCCGGCCCTCCTCCACCGCAGCGCGCAGCGTCTCGCGGGCTATTCTTAAAAGTTCCTTCTCGGCCGGCGTCATCGCCGGCTTTCCCTCTTCGCGCGGGACCTCAGCGCTCTCCGGCGGACTCACTTCGACCGGCTCCTTTCTTTTACAGGCCGCCCCCGCTATAAACAACGCGACGAGGCAAAGCCACATAGCTATACTACCTAAATTATATTTCTCAACGGTAAACATACCACACGACACCCCTAACTCAATAGGCGGGATACGTGGAAGCGGGCGGGATTACGAGACTTACTTTGCGTCGAGCGTAAAACGCCGAGCCGGGCAAAAACCGACGCTAGTCCCTCGACAACCAACTCATTTTCGCGGGGCAACGAATCCAAGACGACGTCGCGGCGACGGAATATCGCAGCTTCTCGGCGTGGCAGCAAGTACGTCCCACCCCTCGGGACAAGAAAACCCGCCCCACCGCCGTAAATCTACCATATCTAATATACGACTGCAAGGACGGCGCGAACGAACGGCCGGGGAGCTACTAACGTACTTGAAAAAACCGGCGTGTAGCCGGCGATTCGCCGGATACGCCGGAGGGTAACCGTCAACGTCCTCGTACGGGAAATCCTCGCTTTACAATGTATATTCGTTTAATATTATTAGAAGGTGCCCGGGGCGCTACGGGAGGGGCCAAGGAGAAAGGACGCCGGCCCCACGGAATCACCGTTTTATCGACGGCGCCGCCGAAATTTCACCCGACGGGCCTGAATCGAAACGTGAGATATAAAATGTTTATTTTCGTCAGCTAAAATTAGCTTTACAAAGGCGCGAAAGTATGGTATAAGGCATAACTTCGAAAACGGCCGAAACAATTAACTAGGAGGTAACTCGATATCGTAGAAAAGAGGGCCCGGGTGAACCGGCGGATACGAGTTTCGGAGGTTCGCCTTATAGACGACGAGGGAACGCAGCTCGGCGTAATCCCCACGCGCGAAGCGCTGGCCCAAGCCGAAGAGAAAGGCCTCGACTTAGTTGAGGTCGCGGCGCATGCTAAACCGCCCGTGTGCCGAATAATGGATTACGGTAAATACCTCTACGAGCAACGAAAGCGGCAGCGGGACGCCCGTAAAGGGCAAACCGGCGGCCTCGTCAAAGAGATAAAAATTAGTTCAAAAATCGGAGCTCACGATATAAATTTTAAAATAAATCACATCAAGAAATTCCTCGAGCAAAAAAACCGCGTCAAATTGACGGTTGTTTTCAGGGGCCGAGAAATATCACACGCCGACCGCGGCCGCGACCTATTGGCTAAGATGATATCCACGCTGGACGGCTACGCCGTAGTCGAAAACCCGCCTACTCTCGACGGTAGGCATATGACGACGCTGCTCGCGCCCGCCCAAAAACGATAGCCTCCCCGTGGCGATTAACGACGCGCCGGGTTCGAAAGGTAGTTACATGCCCAAGATGAAAACCAACCGGGGCGCCGCTAAGCGCTTCCGGCGTACCGCTCGCGGGAAATTTACAAGGCACCGCTCGTGCGGCGGCCACCTTATGACCGGCAAATCGCCGCGGCGACGACGGCGGCTCCGCCAAAAAGCCTTCGTCTCGCAGGTCGACCGTAAGGAAGTAAATAAGTTACTCCCCTACGCGCGGCGCAAGCGTTAACCTAACAAAAAGAAAGGTTCCGATGGTAAGAGCTACCAACGCGCCTCATCGGCGCCGTCGGCATAAAAAATTACTACAACGGGTCAAAGGCTTTCGCGGCGCGCGTAAAAACCTCTACCGGGTCGCGCGTAACGCGGCCTTTAAAGCCCGGCAACACGCTTACGCCGACCGCCGGCGCCGTCGGCGCATCTTAAGACGCTTATGGATAACACGCATCAACGCCGCCGTCAGGCCTTTCGACCTACCTTACAATCGCTTCATGTCCGGCCTTAAGAAAGCGGGCGTTGACCTCAACAGAAAAATGTTAGCCGAAACGGCGGTGCGATCGCCCGACGCCTTCCGTTCGTTGATAGAAGTCGCGCGCGACGCTCTGAACGAAGCCTAACACCCGGCGTCAAATCGTTTCTTCTCGGCTGCGCGGAAAGAAACGCCAATGCCAGTTAACGAACAGCCGGTAATCGCGTTGACCCTGGGGGAACCCGCCGGGGTAGGCCCCGAAATAGTTGCCAAGTACATCGCCGCCCTAAAGAAGACCGACTTTACGTTAGTCGTCGTTGGCGACCAGCGGCTATTGCGTGACGCGGCTACGAAATTTAATTTAAAAATCCGCAAACTCAACGTGGTGTCGAGGCCGAGCCGCGAGAAATTCGTACCGGACGCCCCCAACTTCACGTCGTTAAAAACCGTGAGCCCCAAGGACGTTGAGCCCGGCAAACCGACGGCGAAAACGGGTCGCGCAGCGATGGCCTTCGTAGAAAAAGCCACCGACCTCGTAATGCTTCACTCCGTGGACGCCATAGTGACCGCTCCTATATCGAAGAAGGCGATCAACGAAGCCGGGTACTATTTCGCCGGCCACACAGACTACCTCGCCAACCGCACGAATACTTCTAAATACGCCATGTGTTTCCTGGGCGATTCGCTAAGAGTCGCGCTGGCAACGGCACACTACCCTCTACGCAAGGTTCATTCGAAAGTAAAGCTGGCACGCGTCGTCAGGACCATATCCCTCTTCGACGAATTCCTGCGCACCGTTGGCGTAAAAAAGCCCCGCATCGTAGTGACCGGCTTAAACCCGCACGCCGGCGAAAGCGGCCTGTTGGGCGCCGAAGAAATCAACGAAATTGAACCCGCCGTAGAAGCCTGCCGGGCCCTGGATATAAACCTGGACGGGCCCGTAAGCGCCGAGGCCGCGTTTATCAAACACGTGGCGGGCAAGTACGACGGCGTAGTCGCTATGTACCACGACCAGGGCCTGGTCCCGCTCAAAGTTCTGAAACCCCACAAAACCGTAAACGTTACGCTGGGGCTCCCCTTCGTCAGGACGTCGGTCGGCCACGGCGTTGGCTTGGATATCGCGGGGCGAGGGGTAGCCAAAGTAGATAGCTTGAAGAACGCCGTAAATTTAGCCGCACAACTCGTGCGCGCCGAGCGCCCCCGGTGACTAAAAAGGCCCGCGGCGCCGAGGTTATTCCTAAACCGCATATTTTGAATCGGACGACACAAAACGAAATAGCCTTGAATAGCGCCCCCGGATGCGCGGCACCCGGTAACGCCGGCGAGGGCAGGGCGGGTGAGCGTAACGATTATTACTTTACGCTCGTGAACTCGCTCGCCCACGAAATCCGCAACCCACTCAACGCGTTATCGATTAACCTCAATTTGCTTTCGCGGCAAATCGGCAACGGCCCGGACGCCGATAAACTGGATGCCGCCTTACGAGAGGTCCGGCGGCTCGACGAGCTGTTGACCGCTTTCCTCCGGTTTGCCCGCCCCAAAGTACCCAAAGCGCGCGAGCTGAAGCTCGGCCACGTATTGGCCGACCTGAAAACGTTTATCGCGCCGGTGGCGGCTACGAGCGGCGTGACGTTAGAATTCGGACCGGGCTCCGACGTCGCCGTCAAAACGGACCCGGACCTTTTAAAGCAAGCGTTATTAAACGTTATTTTAAATTCTTTCGAGGCCAGCGCCAGCCGCGTTGACGTACTCGCTGAAGACCGCGGCGACAACGTAGTCATAACCGTACGTGACGACGGCCCGGGCTTACCCGAACCCGCTCGAGCGTTCGAACCGTTCTATTCAACGAAACCGGAAGGGTCCGGCTTGGGTTTACCCGCGGCGCGCGCTATCGCCGAATCTTTGGGCGGCCGACTCGAGCCGGGCGACGTATCGGCCGGCGCCGAATTAAAATTAACGATCCCCAAAAAGCTGTCTTAAAATGGCAAACGTTACAACACGAGGAGGATCTCGATAGCCTATGTCTCCCAAGAAAAGCCGCTGGAATCGCGAAAAGATCGCCGCCGAAATAAAACAACTGTCAGACAAAGGCGTGCGGCTCACTGTCAAAAACGTCTCTCGGGAACACTCCGCCCTCTATAGCGCCGCGCTGCGGTATTACAGGAGCTGGGGCGACGCAGTAAAAGCCGCCGGCATCGATTACGATTCGATTAAGAAGGAAAGCCGGCGCGAAGCGGTGAAGAAGATTACCAAATGGGACCGCGCGCGCGTCCTGGCGGAGGTGAAAAAGGTCCCATTCGACAAACTCTGGTACGTATACAAAAACAACGTCGCCCTCCATTCGGCAGCGCGCCGGGAATTCGGTTCGTGGCGCAAGGCGCTGGAAGCCGCCGGCTACGACTACGACGAGGTAAATAAAGCGGCGGGTACGCGTTACACGTCATGGACCCGGGAAAAAATAGTAAAAATGATCTGCGAACTACCTCCGGATCGGCTTTCCTACGGCAACATGACCAAAGAAAACTTACTCCTCTATTCTGCGGCGTACCGCAGGTTCGGAAATTGGCAAAACGCGTTGCGCGCCGCGGGTTTGCCGGAAGAACTCGTCAAGAAGAGTTTCAAGAACCGGAAGTGGACGCCCGAGCGCATAATCGAAGAGATCCAAGAGAGATATCACTCGGGCGGAAAGCTCGCCAGCGGCTACATGCAGCGCCACGACCCCAGCCTTTTCTCCGCGGCTTTCAGGCGCTTCGGTTCGTGGGGCGAGGCCATCGGCGCCGCGGGAATCGAATATAAAACCATCCTGCGCAATAAAGCCCATACTCGCTAGACGGCCCCTTTTACCGACAAAAAAAGCCCCGGCCTGAGCCGGGGCTTTGCGTTTGGCATTCGGCCCTAGTTTTTAATATCGTCGCTGCGCGAGCGTTGACGGATGAATGCCGGGATGTCGAATTCCGAACTCAGCAGAGCATCGTCGAAATCTATTTCCACGCCATCGGGAGGCGCGGGAGGAAGCGGTGCCGCGTGGACCATTGACGCCGGGATCTGAGTCTCGCCAAATACGCTCGCCTCTTGCACCGGGGGCGCCTCGAAACCGGTCGCTATGACAGTTACGCGGAATTCATCCAAACTCTCTTCTACCACCGCACCGACGATGATGTTCGCGTCGTCGTCGGCGACCTCGTTGACAATGCTTACCGCCTCGTTTATCTCGTGGAGCGACAAGTCGACCCCACCTGTTATGTTGATGAGGATCCCGCGCGCACCCTTGATATTCATACCGTCGAGCAAGGGGCTGGATATGACGTTCTGCGCCGCGGCCGCGGCCCGGTCCTCGCCCACGCCGACGCCGGTGCCCATTATGGCGCTCCCGCCGGCTTCCGACATTACGGCGCGGACGTCCGCGAAGTCTACGTTTATAAGGCCCGGAACCGTGATAAGGTCCGATATCCCGCGGACCGCCTGGACCAGGACGTCGTCGGCTAACCGGAAGGACTCCGTGATGGTGGCCTCGCGTGCTACGATCTTAAGGAGTTTCTCGTTGGGGACTACGATGAGCGTGTCCACCCGATCCGCCAACTCCGCTAGGCCGACTTCGGCAATCTTGAGACGACGCGGCCCCTCGAAATGGAAAGGCCTGGTAACCACCGCTACCGTTAGCGCGCCGATCTCACCTGCGATCTCCGCGATTGTTGGACCCGCGCCGGTACCCGTGCCGCCGCCCATCCCGGCCGTTATGAAAACCATGTCGGACCCGTCGAGGGCGCGGTACAGCGCGTCGCGGTCTTCCTCCGCGGCGAGGCGACCGACGTCCGGTTTTCCGCCGGCTCCCAGGCCGTTGGTGAGGCAGGAACCGATCTGAATCTTTTGAAGGGCCTTCGTTTGACGCAGTACTTGAGCGTCGGTGTTGGCGACGATAAACTCCACGCCCCGGATCTTGGCGTCGATCATCCGGTTCACGGCATTTCCGCCGCCGCCGCCGATCCCCATCACCTTTATGGTGGCGAAATGTTCGTATTCCGGCGTGAACTCGAGCATTTTATTACCTCCGTTAAAAGATGTTTTCCATCCAGGATTTCATTTGGGAAAAGACCTTATGGAATATAACCGCGTCGCTTTCCGCGCCTTCGTGGAACCAGCCCCCTTCCGGCAAGTCGTATAGGATCAGGCCGACGCCGGTAGCGAAGATGGGGTCGGCCACCGAATCTGACAGGCCGGTGATGCCGAGCGGAACGCCGACGCGAGTAGGCATATTAAATATCTGCTCGCCGAGCTCGGCTATGCCCTCCATATTGGCACAACCGCCGGTGAGCACCACGCCCGCCGCGAGATGGTCCGCGTATCCCGATTGGTTTATCTCGCGCTTCAGCATCGTGATTATCTCCTCCAACCGGGCTTGGACGATCTCGGCTATGTAACTGCGGTCTATCATCCGAGCGCGCCGGCCGCCCACGTCGGCCACCTCGACGACGCCGTCCTCGTCCACGAGCGACGCCATGGCCAGCGCGTACTTCTGCTTTATCTGCTCCGCGGCCATGCGGGGCGTACGCAACCCCACGGCCAAGTCGCGCGTGATCTGGTCGCCGCCTACCGCCAATACCGACGTATGCCGGACCGAACCCTCGTGGAAGACGGCTATGTCGGTCGTACCGCCGCCCATGTCCACCAAAGCCACGCCCAGCTCCATTTCGTCGGAAGTAAGAACCGCGCGCGCCGACGCCAGCGGCTCCAAGACCAACCTGCCGACTTTCAGGTCCGCTCGGTTTACGCTTCGCACCAGATTCTGCGCCGACGTTATCGCTCCCGTTATGATATGTACGTCCGCCTCGAGGCGCGTCGCGACCATCCCGCGCGGGTCCCGTATGGCACATTGATCGTCAACCGCGAATTCCTTCGGAAGAACGTGTAGGACCTCCCGATCTACCGGTAGCGCGATGGCCTTCGCCTGTTCGATGCACCTCTCGATGTCTTTCTGCGTTATCTCGCGGTCGGCGCTCGAGATGGCGACGATGCCTTTGCTGTTCATACTCTTGATGTGGCCGCCGGCGATGCCCACGTTTACTTCGCCGACCTCGACGCCGGCCATTTGCTCTGCCTCGCGAACCGCCTCTACCACCGACTGGACCGTACTCTCGATATTCACGACCATGCCGCGTTTGCTGCCCAACGAGGGCGCGAGCCCCGTACCCAAAACCTCGACCGCGGGACCGCCGTCTCGTTTGGCTATCACGCAACAGACCTTGGTCGTACCGACGTCCAAGCCGGCGACTATGTTAAATCGCTCCGTCATCCGCCGAACCACCTCTCGCGGCGCCGCCGACGCCGCCACTTCCGCCCGTAACTATTACGTCCGTGCCGAAACGGGTATCGTACGTTATTAAGCCGCCGCTATTTGCCCGCGTGGCCTCGAAAACTCGCCGGAGACGCCGGGCCGCCGACTCGTCGAAACCCGCGGCGTACTTCACCCTGTATCGGCCCGCCGCCAACACGACGACCCGCTCGCCGACGTCGACGTATTCCACCGCGGCGGCCCATGCCGGGTCGACGCCGGCCAGGGCCTCCGCCGTCGCCAGCGCATCCGTTACGTCGCCGCGGGTCACACTTTTTCCGGTAACTCCGCCCGACGCGCGGAAGCGCATACCGACCAGAACGGGAACATCCTCGTACCCGGCCGCCATCGGTTCGAGCACGACGCCGTCGGACGAGATTTTATACAACGCACCATTTATTATTACCGCCGCGGCCGCCGACCTTTCTTCGACCTCTACCAATACTTCCGCCGGCAGCCGCCGCCGGATTTCCGCGTACCGGATGCGAGGGTGCCGGCAAAGTTCTTCTTCCGCCTTCTCGAGGTCGACCCAGAATAGGTTGTCGCCGGCCTCCAAATCCGCCGCCGTCAAAACCTCGGTAGATGTTAAATACGACGCGCCGCGAACCGTATATCGGCCCAGGCGCCACGGCGCGGACGTAACGGACGCGTAAACGAGGAACGCCGCCAAGACGGCAGCAGCCGAGACGACCGCCGCCGCCCCCAGACGCCTTCCTACGGCGCTCGCGGACGGTCGGCGCCTCCGCCGGCGCGCCCGCTTAACTACCAACGTCCGCCCTTCTTCCGGGACCTCAGCCACGGTGGAAATCTCCCACGAGTTTGATCTCGAGTTCCAAAGTCACGCCGAATTTGCCTCGTACGGCTTCGCGTATTTCCTCGATAAGGTCGTGTATATCGGCGGCGGCAGCGCCGCCTTCGTTAAGGATAAAATTAGCGTGCTTGGCCGAGACGACTGCCCCATCCCGCGTCAATCCTTTCAGGCCCGCCTTATCAATTAACTCCCCGGCGGCGGGCCCCTCCGGAGGGTTCTTAAAAACGCATCCCGCCGACGCCGCGCCAAAAGGTTGAGTCGCGCCGCGCCGGGCCTTGTACTCCTCGGTTAGCGCGTGTACCCGCCCCACGTCCGATCCCGCAAGGCGGAACGCGACCTCCGTAACGGCGAACGGCCCGACGACGGGAAAATCGGCGAAGCGGTATCCGTGCTCGACGTCCGCCGCCGCCAGCCGTTGACACGAGCCGTCGGCCGTTACAACTCCAACGTAATCGACGTAATCCCACGTCGCGGAGCCGAACGCGCCGGCGTTGGCGCAAACCGCTCCCCCGACCGTGCCGGGAATACCTACCGCCCACTCCATACCGGACAACCCCATCTCGACACAACTATTTACGAGCGACGGCAACAACCGTCCGGCGCCCACGACGACGTCGCCGTCTTGCGCCGAGATATGCGCCATGGTATTGCATATTTTGAGGACGACGCCGTCGAAACCGGCATCCGCGACGAGCACGTTGCTCCCGGCACCCATCACGAAAGTATCCTCGCTCGAGGCGAAAACCTCACGTACGTCGTCGGTCGTCGCCGGTACGACCAGATACCTGGCCGGCCCGCCTACCCGGTACGTCGTATGGCGCGCGAGCGCCGCGCCCTCCGCCACCGAGCCCTCGAGGCGGTCTTGCCACCGGCTCGACGAACCGCCGTTACTTGGTAAGAAAACGCAATACATCTTCGGCGACCCTCCACACGTCCCCCGCGCCGACGTGTACTATTACGTCGCCCGGCCGCATCACCGCGGCCACGCGCGCCGGAACGTCGGCCTTATCCGGTATGTGATATACGTCGCCGTGGCCTTGGCGAACCAGGCCGGCGACGATACCTTCTTCCGAGACGCCCACGATGGCGGCCTCTCCCGCGCCGTAAATCCCGGTAACGATGACGACGTCGGCCGCCGCCAACGCGCCGGGGAATTTCTTCATCTGGTCGCGCGTCCGCGTATAACGGTGCGGCTGAAACACCGCCACCAGACGCCTTCCCGGGTAAGCCTGGCGGAGCGCGGCCAACATCGTCTCGATTTCACGCGGGTGGTGCGCGTAGTCGTGCATCACCGTTACCGAACCCTGCACTTGGCCCAACCGTTGGAATCGCATTTCGACTCCTTCGAATTCCTCCAAAGTCTTTTGAACGGTGTCGAAGCTCACGCCGACGACGACGGCGAGGGCCGCGGCCGCCGCGGCGTTCAAGGCACTGTGTTCGCCGGGAAGGTTAACCGTCAGCCGGCCGAACCGCTCGCCCTTGAACGCCAACTCGAACGACGTTTTTAGACCTTCGCCTACGATATTCGAAACGACGACGTCGCACTCGGGCGAAGTACCGTACGTCATCGTCGGCTTCGAGATGCGCTCGAGGACGGCGGCGACGCCCGGGTCGTCGGCGCATACCAGGTTCAGGCCGTAAAAAGGCACCTTGTTTAAAAACTCGACGAAGGCCTCCTGCAACCGCTCGAAGGTTCCGTAGTAATCCAGGTGGTCTTCGTCAACGTTGGTGCATATGGCGTATATGGGCGAGAGTTTTAAAAACGAACCGTCGCTCTCGTCGGCCTCCGCGACGAAGTAATCCCCCTCGCCCAACTTGGCGTGCGTGCCCACGCTGTTCAAACGGCCGCCGACGACGAAAGTAGGTTCGAGGCCCCCCTCGGCCAAAAGCGTCGCCAAAATCGACGTCGTCGTCGTCTTGCCGTGGGTGCCGCAGACGGCGACCCCTTTCTTTAACCTCATCAGCTCCGCCAACATCTCGGCTCGCGAAATAACGGGGACGCGCCGCGCCCGGGCTTCCATCACTTCGGCGTTGTCGGCCGGTATGGCCCCGGAGACGACGACTACCTCGGCGTCGCCCAGGTTTTTCGCGGCGTGGCCCTCGTAGACCTTTACGCCCAGCTCGCCGAGGCGCGCCGTAACCTCGCTCGGCCTAGCATCCGAACCGGACACGTCGAAACCCAAGTTGTTAAGTATCTCGGCAAGGCCGCACATCCCGGCGCCGCCGACGCCGACGAAGTGGATCTTCTTTATGGGCCCGAAATCGGTCACGTCCTAACCCCTATAAGGGCCAACGCCTCGCGCGCGACCTGTTGGGCCGCGTCGGGGCGCCCCAGCTCGCGGCTCGCGCGCGCCATCGTCCGCCGTCGTCCGTCGTCGTTTTGAAGTTCCATGATAAGCGCCGCCAGTTTGGCGCCGTCCAGGTCCTCGTCTTCGACGACGACGGCCGCGCCCTCTTGTTCCACGTACGCCGCGTTGCGTTGTTGGTGGCCGTGGGCCGCGAATGGATAAGGCACCAGAACCATCGGCCGGCCGAAAGCGAGGACCTCGGCCACGCCGCCGCCGGCGCGGCATACCACTAAGTCGGCGGCCCGGTAACAGTCGTATATCTCGTCGAAGAACGGCCGCACGACGAGGCGCCCTCGCCAGGCCGCGGGTACGTCGAGCGTCGCGGCGTCGCCCGTTTGGACAACGAGTTGTACATCACGGTCGACGAGCTCGTCCAACGCGGCCGCCGTCGCGCCCACCAGGCGCTGCGCGCCCTGGCTGCCGCCGAATACTAAGACGGTAAAACTCCCAGCGTCAAGGCCGAGCCTGGCGCGCGCCCCCTCTACGTCGTCGGCGTCGCGGACATCGCGTACCGGGTTACCCGTCACGACGACCTTGACGCGGTCGGCGAGCCAATCGCGCGACGGTTCGAACGCTACGCACGCCACGTCCGCGACGCGGGATAATAACCTGTTGGTCAGTCCCGGTATTATGTTTTGCTCCAGTATTACCGTCGGCGTCCGACGAAGCCGCGCCGCAACGACCACCGGCGCGCTGCCGTACCCGCCGGTCCCTATCACGAGCGCGGGTTTAAGCTCGCGAAGCAGCCCCCGCGCCCGCGCCGCGGCGCAAGCGAACCGAATAGGCATCAGGAGGTTGAGCGGATGCAGACTACGCTCGAGGCGCGGCGTCCGCAAAACGCGATACCCGTACGGCTTTGCCGCCAGCGCCCGCTCCTCTATCGCCCGCCCGGTACCGACGAAAGTTATACCGGCCTGGGGCGCCGCGGTCGTTATGGCGTTAGCGGCGGCGAGCCCCGGGAAGAGGTGGCCGCCGGTCCCACCGCCCGCGATAACGATCCGAAGTATCTCTTTGTTCGACGTCATCGTTTTAAACGTAATCGACGAACGTGCCGTTCAGCGACGCCGACGACGTCTCTCGGCGGGCGTACCCGAAAGCGCTGTCGACGCCGGACCGCCGGGCAATACTTATCAATATCCCGACCGCGGCGAACGTGGCGACGAGCGACGTGCCGCCGTAAGATATAAACGGCAGCGGGATGCCGGTTGTGGGTATTAAACCGGTGACGACGCAAAGGTTCACCGCGGCGCAAAGGCCCACGACGGCAGTCAACCCCGCCGCCAGGTACCTGCCGAAAGCGTCGCTCGCCCGCGCCGCGGTCTTGAAACCGGCCGTAACCAGGACCGCGAACGCCGCCAACGCCGCCGCCGCACCCACGAAGCCGAACTCCTCGCCCAAAATGGCGTACACGAAGTCGGTATGGGCTTGGGGCAAGTAGAATAGTTTCTGGTTGCTAGCGCCGAGGCCTTTTCCTAAAATGCCCCCCGAACCGAGCGCGATCAAAGATTGTATTACCTGGTAGCCGCGGCCGCGCGCGTAACGCCACGGGTCGACGTACGATATCAACCGCGATATCTGGTACTTCTGCGCGGAAATCATTATCGCCAAAAGCGGCGTCACTAACGCCCCGGCGCCGACGATGTACCGGAACCGGACACCCGCCAGAAAGAGCATCACGAACGCCGAAGCGGCGATGAGAAACGCCATGCTGAAATCGGGTTGCGCCGCCACCGCCGCGAACATCACGACCACCGCGCCAAGGGGAAACCACTTCTCGTACGCGTTTTCGAGCTGGCCTCGTCGGGCGATGTACCTCGCCAATACGAAAACCGTCGCCAATTTCGCGAGCTCTGAGGGTTGGAGATAGAATCGCCCCAATTTCAACCACCGGTGAACCGGCGCGGCGGAACTCCCAACGCCAAAAACCAGTGTTATGACCAGTAACGAAACCGCGACGATCACCGCGGGCCAGGCGAGTCGTCGCCACAGATGATAGTCGGCCAACGCGCAAAACGCGCCCACGGCCAAAGCCACCGCCAAATTGATCAGGTGACGTTTCAGGAAATACATGCTATCGCCGTCGTACTTCACGTACGCCAGAGCCGCGCTCGACGAGAAAACCATGAGCACGCCCGCCGTCGCCAGCATAAGCGATACGGCTATCAACGTAATGACGAGTGAACGCGGCATTCTCTAACCGGCCTCCCGGCTCAACTCGGCCACGGCCCTTTTAAAGTCGTCGCCCCGTTCTTCGAAATCGCGGTACTGGTCCCACGACGTGCAAGCGGGTGAGAGAAGTACGACGTCGCCGCGCCGGGCCGAGGCCGCGGCCTTGGCCACCGCTTCCCCAACGGTATCCACGCGCTCCAGAGGAACGACGCTTTCGAAAGCGGGCGCGAGCTCCTCGCGCGCGGCGCCGTAAAGTACCGCCAGCCGCACTTTCCCGCGCGCCGCAGCCGCCAATGCCCCGAAATCGCCGCCCTTCGATTTACCCCCCGCGATCAATATTATCGGCCCCTCGAAAGTAGCGAGTGCCGTAAGCGCGCTCGCCACGTTCGTGGCCTTGGAATCGTTCACGTAACGTACGCCCCCCGCTTCCTCGACTAACTCCAAACGGTGCGGCAGCCCTTCGAATTCGACGAGGGCTTCCGCTATCGCCGGGGGGGATACGTCCATCGCCAACGCCGCGCAGGCCGCCGCCATCGCGTTCGATAGGTTATGGGGCCCGGGCAACCGTATATCGCGATTCGCCAACAACGTCCCTTTCTGCATACGGACGTCGTACGCCACGTCGTCGCCGGCGAGCCACACGCCGGGCCCCGGCGCCGCGCCGCGCCCGAACAACAACACAGCGGCCTGAAGTTCGTCCCGGTTAGCGGAAGATTCTTCGTCCGCGTTCAACACCGCGTAGTCCTCGGGCCGCTGGTTTTCGAACAGGCGCCACTTCGTGCGATAGTACGCGGCCGGCGAGCCATGCCGGTCCAAATGGTCGGGCGCAAGGTTGAGCAATACGGCTACGCGCGGCCTGAACGTCACGGCGTCCTCAAGCTGGAACGACGAAACCTCGGCCACAACCGTGGTCGTCGGTCGGATTTCCGCCCCCACCGCGGTCAACGCGACGCCTATGTTGCCGGCAACGACCACGTCTTCGCCGGCCCTCCGGAAGATCTCGCCCAAAAGAGCCGTCGTCGTCGACTTCCCGTTGGACCCCGTGACGGCGACGACGCGCTCCGTTGCGAGCAGGCGGTACGCCAACTCGAGTTCGCCGACGACCTCTATACCCTTTTCGCGGGCGGCTACTATAAGGGGCGCTTCCCAGGGAACGCCGGGGCTACGAACAAGGAGGTCCATACCCGCGAGTAGCGCCGCCGTTTGGTCGCCGAGCCGAAGCACCACGCCGGCACCGGCGAGCTCCCGGGCTTCGGTGCTCAGTTCGTCGGCCGGCTTTTCGTCACAGGCCACAACCTCAGTCGCCGCCGGCGCAAGCGCCCTGGCCGCCGCTACGCCGGAACGCCCCAATCCGACCACCAGGACGCGGCGGCCGCGGAAGGCTTCCAGTTTCTCCTCGTACGTACTCATCTTATCTTCAACGTCGAAAGGCCGATGACGGCGCATATCGCCGAAATCAACCAGAACCGGACCGTTATCTTAGGCTCAGCCATACCCTTGAGCTCGTAATGGTGGTGCAGCGGAGACATCTTGAAAACGCGCCGGCCGCCGGTGGTCTTGAAATACAGTACCTGGATAATAACCGACAACGCCTCGATCACGAAAGCGCCGCCTACTATGACGAGCAACAACTCTTGTTTTATAAGAATCGCGACGGTGCCGATGCCGCCGCCAAGCGGGAGCGCGCCCGTATCGCCCATAAACACCTGGGCCGGGTAGCTGTTGAACCACAAAAAGCCCAGCAGCGCACCCACCATAGCCCCCATATACACCGTTAGTTCGGCGCCGCCCGACACGTACATCACCTGGAGGTACCCGGCGAAATTGACGTTCCCCACGACGTAACACATCACCGCGTAGGCCGCACCCGTGAAGAGCATCGCGCCCGCGGCGAGGCCGTCGAGGCCGTCGGTCAGGTTAACGGCGTTGGTCGAACCGACGACCGTGATCATCACCAAAAGGATATACAAGGCGCCGATGTTGACGACCACGTTCTTGAGAAAGGGGAACGTAAGCCAGGTGGTCATGCCGTTATCGAGCGGGAAGAAATACACGAAAAGGCCAATAGCCAGCGCCAGTAAAGCCTGGCCGATAAACTTCCATCGCGCGAGCAAGCCCAGCGGTTTCTTGACCACCAGTTTCAAATAGTCGTCGACGAAACCCATCGCACCCAGGGAGATGGTTACTATGAGGATGGCGATGACGTACCGGCTCGTGATGTCGGCCCATAAGATTGTAGGCACGACTATGGCCGTCAATATCAGAAGGCCGCCCATCGACGGCGTTCCGGCTTTCTGAAGGTGGCGCCGCGGGACCTCCTCGCGGATGATCTCTTCGACCATCTTTCGCTTGAGGAATCTAATGAGCGGCGGCCCCAAAAGGAAGGCTATCAAAAACGCCGTTAGGGCGGCGTAGGCCGAGCGGAAAGTGACGTAGCGAAAGAGGTTGAGCCACGAAATGTCGGTATGTAATGGATACAGTATCAGGTAGAGCAAACGTCAGCCTCCTTGGACGTCGACGCCCAGCTTGTCTAAAACTTCTTCCAACCGCACGGCGCGGCTGGCCTTTACTAAGATGACGTCGCCGGGTTTCAACCACGCCGCCAGAAAGTCGGCCAGTTCGTCCCGGTCTTGGAAGGAGAGCGCGGCCTCGCACGACATCCCATCCGCGCGCGCGCCTTCCACGATCAGACGGCCCCCACCGCCCAGGCCAACGACAACGTCGAGCCCCGCCTCGGCGGCGAATTGCCCTACGTCTCGATGGGCCTGTTCCGCCGTCGCCCCCAGCTCGAGCATATCTCCCAATACGGCGACGCGGCGGCCGTCGGCCGGCGCGGCCGCCACGAAGGCGAGGGCGGCCTTCGCCGCCTGCGGCGAAGAGTTATAACAATCCACGATGTAGGTTAAGCCTCGGCCGTTAACGACTACGCTGGAGCGGAGTCCCCTGCCGGCGTAAGCCCCCAGGCCGGCCGCGACATCTTCTTCCGGCACGCCCAAAACGTAACCTACCGCCGCCGCGGCCAGCGCGTTCATTACGTTGTATTGGCCGGGGAGTGGCAACTGGACTCGCGTCCCGCCGGCGAGCTTAAAGGTCGAACCGCGGAAACCTTCCGCGGCCAAATCCTCGGCCCGTACATCCGCATCCTCGGCCGTTCCGAAAGTAACGACCTTCAGGCCGTTAACGAGCTCTTCTGCCATAGAGACCACCAGCGGGTCGTCGGCGTTCAAGGCCGCCGTCCCGCCGGGTTTGACGTAGTTGAGCAGCGCCATCTTCTCGCGACGCACCGCGACCACGTCGCCGAAAAATTCTAAATGCGTCGGCGCGACGTTCGTGATGACGGCCACCGTCGGCGCCGCGGCGTCGGCCAGCGGCGCCATCTCGCCGGGCGCGCTAACGGCCAGCTCGAGCACGAGCACCTCGTCGTCGTCCTCAAGCGCAAGTATAGAAATCGGTACGCCCACCTCGTTGTTGTAGTTACCGGGGGCGACGCGTACGCGGTACTTACGGGCTAAAACGGCCTCTATCAAGTCTTTGGTCGTCGTCTTCCCGCAAGAGCCGGTTACGGCTACCACCGGCCCCGAGAGCTCGTGCCGCCGGGCGCGGGCCAATATCCGCAGTGCCTCGAGAGTATCCTCGACCAGGACTTGGGGTATCGCTTCGGGCACTTCGCCGACGACAACCGCAGCGGCGGCGCCCCTCGCGGCCGCGTCCGCCACGTAATCGGCGCCGTCGTGCCGGGCGCCGCGCAGAGCGACGAAGAGGTCTCCCGAGCGGACCAACCTACTGTCGGTACTCACCCCCGAAAGGCGAGCGCCTCCGTCGCCCGAGACCTCGGTACCGAGCAAATCGCCAACCTCACGCAGCGTCCAATTAACGCTCACGGCCTCACCCGGCTATTTCGGCCCCGGTCGCCGGCGACGGCTTCTCCGCGGCGGGAGAAAGCCTCGGCCGCGGTGACCGGCGGTCCGCTAACATTAACGTGCATTCAGCGTCTAATTTCGCGCCCGGCGCCGGCGACTGGCCGACTACCCACCCGCCGCCGCCGCGCAGTTTAACCGTAACGCCCGAAGGCCCCAAGCGCCTCATGGCCTCCCGGACCGAAAGGCCGACGACGCTCGGCATACCACCGACGCCGCCGCCCAACTTCAATAGGACAACGCTACCGGCCTCCGGGGGCGTCCCGCTATCCGCCGAGCTCCACAAAACGCGGCTTCCCCTTCCCTCGAAACGGGCGCGGAGACCCGCCGCCGTCAGCCGTTTTATCGCCGTCGACGCGGCGACGTCCCGGAACGTAACGGCGGCGCGATTACCGGCGGGCGGAGCCGGTAAATCCAACGTGCGGCCGCCGGCGGGAAGCACCTTTAGGGCCGGCAAGATATCCGCGGCTATACGAGCGCAGGGCGGCGCCGCCACCGTACCGCCGAAGACTTCGCCCCGCGGTTTCTTTATCGTAACGAAGATCACGACGCGGGGGGCGTCGGCCGGGAAAATCCCCAAAAAAGACGCATGATACGCGCCAGGCACGTATCCCCGGCCGCCGGGGGACGCGATTTCCGACGTCCCGGTCTTGCCGGCTACACGGTACCCGGGTAGCCGGGCCAACTTGCCGCCGCCGCGCTCGACGACGAGCACCATCATCTGTCTTACCGCGGCCGCTGTTTCGGCGGAGATTACTCGCCGCTGAGTCTCGGGCGCGAAACGCCGGAGCGTTCGACCGTTCTCGTCGACTATGGCCGAGACGAGCATCGGCTTGACCAACTTGCCGCCGTTGGCGAGAACGCAAGCCGCGGTAACGAGCTGCAGGGGGGTGGCCGACAGCCCCTGGCCGAAACTGGCGAACGCCCGGCCAAGCGGCCTCATGAATTCGTCGTAACGGAGGATACCGGGATTCTCGGCCGGCAGCTCTACGCCGGTCCGCTCGCCGAACCCGAACCTGCGCAAATACTCGTAATAACGACGGCCACCCAACCTTTGGGCAATAAGGACTACGCCGATATTACTGGAGCGCTCGATTATCTGGGACGGCGTGAGCGGCTCGGCACTGGGTTTGACGTCCGTTACCTCGAAACGCCCCAGACGTAAAGCTTTCGAACAATCGAAGATATCGCGTGTCGATACGACCCGCTCCTCCAACGCCGCGGCTACGAGAAAAGGTTTCACTATCGACCCGGGCTCGAGGGCCGACGTAACGGCGTTGTTACGCCAATTGGCCTGCGGGTACTCGCCGTAATCGTTGGGGTCGTACGCGGGATAGGAAGCCAGCGCGAGTATTTCACCGTTGCGGGGGTCCATGGCGACCACGGCACCGGCCTCCGCGCCGTATCGTTCGCAACTCGCTCTCAGCTCGCGTTCGGCGACATATTGGCACCATTTATCGATGGTCAGGACGCACCCCAAGCCGTTCATCGGGGGTACGAAGTTATCGGTCAGGTCCGGTAGAGCGCGCCCCGCGGCATCGGCGCCCCCGTCGAAGTAGCCGGGCAAACCCTCCAGGAAAACGTCGAGCGTTCTTTCGGCGCCGGCGCGAGCGCCGTCGCGAGGGCCGACGTAGCCCAGTACGTGGGACGCAAGCTCACCCTCGGGATAGATCCGCCGCTCGCAAGGGCGGGCGAAGACGCCGGTCAAACCCATCGCCAATATTTCCGTCGCCTTGCCCCGGGCCACCTCGCGGGCCAGCCACTGGCTCTCCGCTTCCGAAGCGCATTTGCGCTCGAGCTCCGCCTCGTCGACGCCGAGCACCGGCGCAAGCACTCTCGCCACGGCCTTGTCGTCCTGGATGAGCCGCGGTATACAATAGATATCGTAAACCGGCCTGCTCATCGCCAGCGGGCTCATGTTGCGGTCGTAGATAACGCCCCGCGCCGCCGGTAGGTAACTCCTTCCGTATTGTTGGTTAAACGCCGCCTCGGCGTAGAAATCATGGTGCAACACTTGAATCCACAACAGCCGCACGAGAACGGCGCCGAAGACGACGACGAAGAAAAAGTACAATGTGGCGAAACGTATTTTGCGGGCGGACCTCAACTTCCATCCTCTATGATGATGACCTGACCGGGCGCCGGCGGCCGCAACCCGAGTTTCTCGTGCGCTACCTCGTCGATCTCGGCCATCGAGCGCCGCCGGTACAGGTCAGCCTTCAAAGTCACCTTCTCCTGGTACGCCTCGTCTAATTCGCGCTGGAGGCGCGCCACCTTGTAGTTGAGCTCAAGGATCGACACGTACTGCCACAAATATAAAAACGCTAACAACAGAACCCCAAAAGTCGCGACTACGGCCCAAACGTAGAACCGCTGGCGCCGTTTAGGGCGACGCGCAACGTCGATAGTCGGGGGGCGATAATGCAACGTCGCCATATTAAACCTTTTCGGCTATGCGCAAGCGCGCGCTGCGGCTTCGCCGGTTACCGCGCACTTCCGCCGCGGAAGGCCGCTGCGGTTTGGGGGTTACGAGCCGTAATTCGCCCGCTGCGGCCGACGCGCGGAAGAACTTCTTAACAATACGGTCCTCCAGCGAGTGATACGCAATCACGAACAAGCGCGCGCCGGGCGTACTTATCGCTACCGCTTCGGGTAACGCCGTCTCGAGCGCGCCCAGCTCGTCGTTTACAAATATCCGCAAGGCCTGGAACGTCCGCGTCGCGGGGTGAAGGCGGCCGCGCCGGCCGCCTGCGGCCCGGGTAACCACCTCGGCGAGCTCGGCGACGTCGGCGAATAAATCCCGCCCACGCCGGTTTACGATGGCCCGGGCGATAGCGCGCGCACGCCGCTCTTCGCCCAACTCGTAGATTATGTCCGCCAACTCCTCCTCGTCGAAAGTGTTCACTACCTCGGCCGCGGTCAACTCCGACGGGTCGCCGTCGAAGCGCATGTTAAGAGGACCGGCCGCGTTGAAGGAAAAACCCCGGCTCTCGTCCGCGAGTTGTTCGCTCGAGAGGCCGAGGTCGAACAGGACGTTGGTAACGCGGCCCGCGTACGGCGCCGCTACTTCGGCGAGCTTCACGAAAGACACGTTCTGCAAAACCACGCGCGTGCCGAAGGGAGCAAGGCGCCGTCGCGCCCGCGCCAGCGCGTCAGCGTCGACGTCCACACCCACGTAGATATTATCCGAAGGTAAAACGTCCAGAAGTTTCACGGCGTGGCCGCCGCCGTCTACCGTGGCGTCGATGCATACGCCGCCGTACCGCCGCACAACCGCCTTTGCAACCTCGGCCGCCATTACGGCCTGGTGGCGGGGTTCGGCGTAACCGCCCTGGCTCTCTACCACGGGCGAAGACATCGCGACGTCTTCCCAAACGGTAACCATAGCTAGAACTTAATCTTATACCGGGCGGCCATATCCTCGAACGCCGCGCCGGCATCAGCCTCGTACGCCAACCACCGGTCGACGCTCCAAATTTCGACGCGGTTATACATGCCGTTAACTATAGCCTCGCCGCCGAGGCCGCCGTACTCGCGCAGCGGCGCGGGGACCATAACGCGCCCTTGGCGGTCCGGCTCGCAATCGGCCGCGCGGCTCAACAACATCCTCGTCACGAGCCGCGCCTCCCGCTCCATAATGGGTAACTCAAGGAGTTGGGGCTCGACTACGGCTTGCCAGTATTCCGTGGGAAAAAGGAAAAGGCACCGCTCAAAGCCGACCGTAAGTTTGAATCGGCCGATCGCGTTACCGGCGGCGTCGCGGCGGAAGTTCGCGGGAACGCTTACCCGGCCTTTTTCGTCGAGCGAGTGGCGGTATTGGCCGTTGAAGCCGAATGACCAACGGCTAAAGTCTACGTCACTGCCCTGTTTGTCGTCGAATTCTGGCATATAACTTATTTCTTAAGAGAACGTTCTACTAGTTTTACCACAAATCACCACAATTCACCACCAAGGACATTAAATCAAACCGGGCGATAGTTGTCAAGGAAAAAATGACCTTTTTTAGGAAAAAAATTCGGGCGCCCAAAATGGGCGAAATCGTTTAAAAACGGTATTTACGTAAAACACGATGACGCGGCTTCGAGTTTCGCCCGAGCTGAGAGGAGGGACGTTAAAGTAAATCCTCGGTTGACCACGCCGGGCCGCGGGGATATAATCAGGAGCCGTAAACGTCGAAACCCTTTCTACTCAACACTTTTACGAAGGCGGGCGAAGGAGAATTCCAAAATGGAGTACCGCGTTTACGACGGCGGCCGGGATAGAGAAGCGACGCACCGCATCTGGCGCGAAACAGGCTGGCTCGAACCCGGCAAAGCTGAACACGAAGAAGCGATGGACCTCTTCGTTGGAGCCGGTCGGGCGCTCGTCGCGGACGTCCGCGGCGAGGCCGAATGCCTGGTCCTTACGTGCCCGGGAGAGATCCGTTATCTGGAGGAGGACTTACCGTTCTCGTGCGTTACGGCCGTTACAACGAGCCGGGTCGCGCGCAAGCAGGGGCTCGCCAAAGAGTTAACCGCGGCCGCGCTGGCCGCCGACGCCGCGGCGGGCGCGCTCGTATCGGCGTTGGGGACGTTCGAGCAAGGTTATTACGATCAACTCGGCTACGGAACCGGCGGTTACGAACACCGGATTTCCTTCGACCCTGCGCACCTTAACGTTAAGAGGAACGCGCGAGTGCCGATCCGGCTAAACGTGGACGATTGGGAAAAGGCGCATGCGGCCCGCCTCCGCCGGGCGCGCGGCCACGGCGCGTGTAACTTAACACCCCCCGAAATAACCCACGCCGAGATGTTGTCGACCAGGAACGGGTTCGGCCTCGGCTACGCCGACGGCCCGGGGGACGAACTCAGCCACTATCTCTGGTGCGCGGCCGACCCCGCTGAGGAGGGGCCGTATTACGTAAATTGGATCGTATACCGGGGACGCGACCAGTTCCTTGAACTCATGGCCCTCCTCCGGAACTTGGGCGACCAGGTGCGGTTGGTGAAAATGCGCGAACCCGCGGGGATCCAACTCCAGGACCTCCTCGAGCGGCCGTTCCAACTACGTACCCTTACGGCGAAGTCCAAGTTCGAACATAAAATGGGCGCGGCGGCATACTGGCAGATGCGGATATGCGACCTATCCGGGTGCCTCTCCCGGACCCACCTCCCCGGGGAGGAAGTACGTTTCAACTTAAAATTGACCGACCCGATTGAGGATGCACTGGGTGAAGACGCGCAATGGCGCGGCGTCGCCGGCGACTACGTCGTGACGCTGGGACCCTCCTCCGGCTCCGAACCCGGGACGGACCCGGCCTTGCCCACGCTGGAAGCTTCCGTAGGGGCCTTTACGCGCATGTGGTTGGGCGTCAGGCCCGCGACCGGCCTGGCCGTCACCGACAACCTGGTTGGGCCGCCCCCACTCCTGGAGGCGCTGGACGCCGTACTTCGGCTCCCCGACGCTAAACCCGACTGGGACTTTTAGCGCTCGTATTCTCCCGGTAAAAACACCCGCAAACGAAGCGGTTTCCCCTATTCGCGTATAAAATCCTTACCTAAAAAGGATTCGACGGTATAATCTAAGATATTTTGAAAGGTAAATAGGCGAAATAAAAAATATATTTGACTCATAACGTCATATATGATATTAATAGCCTTAATACTAGCACCCACACCCTTAACGGAAAGGACTGTATCGATGGCGAGAAGTTGGTTTTGTATCGTAGTACTTTCGTTATGCGCCGCGGGCGTGGCTCTCGCAGCGCTAGGCGACATATTAGGCTCCTATCGGGCCCCCTCGAACAGCATCCGAGGCCTCGCCCATTCCGGGACGTACCTCCACGTCTTGGTTCACCCCCGCACGGTTTATAACCTTAACCCGGGTAACGGCTCAGTACGGGGCTCGTGGGCCGTACCGTCCAGTACGAGCAACCGTGGCCTGGCGTACTCAACCACCGGCAACGTTTGGATAGGGTCTTATAACAACGATACCGTCTACAGGTGCAATTGGACGACGGGGTCGGTAATAGGTTCCTGGGGTGCAAACCACGACCCGTACGGCCTCGCCCCGCAGCAGACGGGAGACGGCGGCGCCGGTACTACCGCGTTATTCGCGAGCGACAGCGATCCGAGCTATACGTGGCGCCACAACCTGTCGACCGGGAGCGTCCTCTCGTCCTTCGTCATGCCCAACTCGGACTACCGCGACATCACGTACGACCACCGGAATCGGTTGATATGGGGCGCTTACGGACCCAGCATTTTCGGTTATTCCGTCGCCGGCGGAGGGTCGATCGTCGCTTCGTTCCTCGCGCCGCCCTCTACCTCGTACGGCATGGCGTATTACAACTCGGCCCTGTTTATCGGCTGCACGAACGGCTTTATCTACCGCGTTTCGTGCCCGAGTACGGTTAGCGTCGCGCCGGCCTCGCTCGGGAAAGTTAAAGCGCTTTACAGGTAGTTAATGATACAAGATTAAAAAAGCCGCCCCCTCCGGGCGGCTTTTTCTCTATAATACTCAACCGGTAAAATAATTTTTCGCGGCCTCCGCGTAATAAACCTTGTCTATAAACTCCCGCCGGCGGGGTACCGACACGGTAAGGTCCGTGGCCGCAATTGACCGCCGGACGCACCGTTGTTATAATCCCTACCAATCATGGATAAACTCCTATCCCATAAACCGCGCCTTTCCGTGGCGACCCCTTGGTTATGGCTCGGGTATTGCGGCCGTCTTCTGGCTCTTCGCCGGCGGCCGCTACGTCGTCGGCGTCGCGGCGTGGCTCGCGCCGGTCTTTATGTTGCGGTGGCTGCGCGGTCGGCGCGCCGCGGTCGGCTTCCCTCTCGCCGTACTGGCCGCGGCGGCGGCGAACTTCTTCGCCTGGCGCGGCATAACCGACGTGATAATGTCGGTCTACCAATACGTCGCATTCGCGGTTGCGGCGGCCGTCGTCTACCTGACGCCCTACTTCGCCGACCGCGCGCTATCGCACCGTCTTCCGCGCCGTCGAGAACGGCTTTTCGCTCTTCAGGCCCGACAACGACGGCGTATCGGTAGCGACCGACTACCTGGGCCGGCCAATCGCTAAGATGGATTACTTCGCCGCCGAGGACCCAGTCGTCGTAGCCTATTTACCGACTCGCGGCGTATGGACCGTCTACCCGCGCGCCGGCGACGTCTTCGCCTGGTTGGTCGTAGCCGCATTCGCGGTTTTTACCGTCCGCGCGTTACTCCAAAAGCGGGAAATACGCGAAAAATAAGGATATCTATTGTGGTGCCTAACAATTACCGCCAATTCTTACTTCGTAGTGCCCAACAAATACAGATCACTTACTTTCCGGGCCTAAAAATGGCCCCGGCGTTCATTACCCTAAATATATGAAAATCTTAATAACGGGAGCCGCGGGTAATCTGGGTTCGTTTCTGGCGCGCCATATGGGCCCGTCTAAGCACGAGCTTAATCTGCTCGTCCATAGAAGACCCGTTCCCGCCGACGTCGCCCGAAGACCGAACGTTCACACCTTCCGGGCAGACCTCGCCCGCGCCGAGACGCTGGCCGAACCGCTCCAGGGCGTCGACGCCGTCGTCCATTTGGCCGGCGTCCTTTTCGAACCTCGGCCGGAGAGATTTCTAACGACGACCAACGTCCGGTACGTTCAAAACTTAGTGGACGCGGCCCTGGATGCCGGCGTCGGTAAAATAATCCTGGTAAGCTTTCCACACGTCGAGGGTGAATCTTCTCCCGGACACCCCGCGCGCGGGATGCTCGCGGGAAACCCCGCGTCGGTACACGCGCGGACCCGGCTGGCGGCGGAAAAATATCTCTTCGCCTCTTGCGAGCGTACCGCTACCACACCGGTCGCCCTTCGGCCCGGGATGATTTACGGCCGCGGCGTCCTAATGATCGAGGCGGCGAGGTGGCTTTTGAAGCGGCATCTCTTCGCCGTGTGGCGGGAGCCGACTTGGGTCCACCTTCTCGCGCTCCCGGATTTCCTGGCCGCCGTCGCCGCGGCGATAGAAAAGCCGGACGTCGCGGGAATCTACAATCTCGGCGACGACGACGAGCTCACGCTCCAAGGATTCCTGGACGCCGCGGCGGACCATTGGGGATATGGACGGCCGCCCCGCCTCCCCCGGTGGGTTTTCTACGCCGCGGCAAGTGCCGTCGAACTATTCGCCGCGGCCTTCGGGACGCGGGCGCCGTTGACGCGCGACTTTATCAAGATAGGAATGGCGAATTACTACGGCGATACGTCGCGGATGAAGGCGGAGCTCGTCCCGGCGTTGCGGTACGCAACGCTTGAAAAAGGCCTCGTCCTGTTATAGCACCCGGTTCCCAAGAGCGGGCGGCCGCGGGACGTTTCCCTTTACTTGGTATCTTAACTGAATTATAATCGCGCCGTATTCAGGCTCCGGGACCCGTTCGGCTTCGCCCCAGGCACATACAGCCTAATTAACTTCCGGCGCCCGAGGAGGTCGTAAGATGCGTACGAGCACTTCCCTAATCGTTACGGCAACGTCGGCCGCGCTAGCGCTGGCCGCTTTTACGTGCGGTTGCGGTAACGCAGAAGACGAACCACCGCCCGTCGGCCCGGGCAACGGCGGCTCCATAACTATAGATAGAATAACCTTCACTTGGAAACCGGAGGGGAAAAACCTGAACGCGTCGGTGGAAGCGCCGACAACCGGCTGGGTCGCCGTCGGCTTCGACCCCGCCGTCGTCATGAAGGACGCTAACTTGATAATAGGTTACGTCAAAGGCGGCCAGGCCTTCATACGTGACGACTACGGGAGCGGCTTGTTCGGCCACATGGCGGACATAAACGGCGGCGGCCAAGACAACGTAACGAACAAGCGGGGTAAAGAAGAAGGAGGCGTTACGGAGATAAGTTTTACTATCCCGCTCGACTCGGGCGACGAGCGCGACCGCAAGCTCGTCGTGGGCCAGACGCACAAAGTCCTCTTCGCGTACGGCCCCGACGGCGCCGACAACTTCAAGACGCAACACCAGGTGCGGACGAAGACGGATTTAAAAATCTAAAAGGGAACGCACCCTTGAGTCGGCGGCGAGGCCGTTCGCCGGGCGGTAATTACTTCGGCAACGTTCAAATCTAGCCCCACCGAATAACGTCGCCGGGTTCGGCGGAGGCCAAGGCAGCCAAAGCCATAACAGCGACGCATACCTGTATACCTTTTCTCATGATATTCCCTACTTCTTATGTGCAACGGTAAAGCAACCCGACTATTATTTCAACGGTTTTGAGCAGGTACATTCTTCCTCTAATTAAACCCGGCCGCAACGCCGGGAACCAATTGATTTCAGTCACTTGACCCCTCTTAACATATCGCGCTTCTCCCGTATGACTTGCCGCCGGGCGAAATTCTGCTGTACTCTTTGTGTTATAGGAATATTCAATTTTAGCTCTCACAGAACGGCAGACCAAGGGGTACGGAAGATGAAACGAGGACGTTTAAACAGGTTCGTTATCACCGCATTCGTTATCGCCGTTCTTTTAGCTTTACCCTCTTGCGAGGAAATAATCACTGACCCGTACAACATATCGTTGTGGTTCGCACAGCTCGACTTCGACCTGGACGGCCACGAGACGAAAAACTCGGCTTGGGGTACGGCAACGCTGGGTTACGAAAACGCGAGTATGATCCTCTATTTCAACCTGGCCGTAGGTAGAAGGTGGGTGGTTCGAAACATACCGGTCCCGGCTTCGACGAGACGCGCGAATTTGACGTTCGGTTTCGACCTGGGCGTGACCAAGGGTACCGACGTAACGGCGTTGGATTATGCCTACGACCTGACGTCCAACCTCCTCACCGCGATGCCCGGCGATTTCAAGCGGGCGAAGGTAAACGACCGCTCGTACGTTATGGCCCCGGGCTTCCTCGAGGGGACACCCCTCCTCCTGAACCCGCCCGAAGCGGAGTTCGGCGACAGCGTGGCCGATTCGGCCTATCACGCAGGCGAATTCCCGAACGCCGGCGCCGGCGATCAAGAGTGCGTCCCCGCGGCCGTATCGAACAGCCTTCATTTCCTCAACGCGAAGTACAAACTCGGCCTGACCGACAGGGAGATGAGCATCCCAACCATGAAAAAAGCCACCGGTTGGGACCCCCCTGGTTGCGGCTACAACTGGTACCAGATTAAAGACCGATACATGAAAGCCAACGGCTACGGCGTAACCACCCGCAGGATTACGGACTTCGACCAGATAATAAAAGAGATCAAGGCCGGCCAGGACGTCGAGTTGCTCGGCGACTGGCACTGCGCCGCGGTGGTCGGCATCGCCAGATTGGCCAACGGCAAATACGTAATATACGTGGCCCACGACACCGAGCAGGACGAAGCCGGGGGCGAAATCACCGAGAAGATCATATACGACCCCAAAACGGGGAAGTTCGAGGGTTCGCCCGGGTTCTTCGACGGCTCCGGGTTCTCGTATTTCGTGGTGGAATGCCCTAAGGAACAATAGGTAACGTACCGCTTAAAATCAGTAAGAAAAAACCCGGCCGCGAAGCCGGGTTTTTACGCTGGGCGGGCGTGCCTCAGGCCTACTCCTCCGTCCGCAGCACCGCTAGGAACGCCTCCTGCGGGACGGCGACGTTGCCCACCTGCTTCATCCGCTTCTTGCCGGCCTTCTGCTTCTCGAGTAATTTGCGCTTCCGCGTGACGTCGCCGCCGTAGCACTTGGCGGTGACGTTTTTGCGCAAGGGCTTCAACGTCTCGCGAGCTATCACGCGCGAGCCGACGGCGGCCTGAATAATCACCTCGTAGAGCTGCCGCGGGATCTCGCGCCCGAGTTTCGTCACAAGCTCGCGGCCTCGCCGGGACGCCCGCTCCTCGTGGACGATGACGCTCAGCGCGTCCACCGCCTTGCCGTTGAGCAGCAAGTCCAGCTTCACCATTTTCGACGGCCGGTAGCCGACGTGGTCGTAATCGAGCGAGGCGTACCCCTGCGAGAGCGCCTTCAGTTTATCGAAGAAGTCGACGATTATCTCTACCAGCGGCAAACGGTACTTAATAGCGACGCGGTCGCCGGCGAAGAACTCCATGCTGACGTGCTCGCCCCGGCGGCTCTTCATCAGCTCTACCACCGGGCCGACGTACCGCGCCGGCGCATAAACCGTAGCCTCGACGAACGGCTCGCCTATTACCTCTATCTCCGCCGGGTCGGGTAGCCTCGCGGGGTTCTCGACGTATTGCGTCGCGCCGTCGCGCGTCGTCACTTCGTACGCGACGTGGGGCATCGTCGTAATGACCTCGAGCTCGTACTCACGCTCGAGCCGCTCGCGCACGATTTCCATATGCAGCACGCCCAGGAAGCCGCACCGGAAGCCGAAGCCCAGGGCCGCCGACTCCTCCGTCTGCCAACTCAGCGCCGCGTCGTTCAACGCCAGCTTCTCCAAGCCGCGCTTCAAGAGTTCGTAGTCGTCGGCCTCCACCGGGAAAAGGCTGGCGAAGACCATAGGCCGTACTTCCCGGTACCCCGGCAACGGTTCGGTAACGCCGCCCTCGGCGTACGTTATAGTGTCGCCGACTCGGGCTTCCGCGATTTCCTTCACGTTCGCCGCGACGTAGCCGACGTCGCCGGCAACCAGCTCGTCGACCGGCGTCATAGAAGGTTTGAATATACCCACCTCGTTTATCTCGTAGACGGCGTCGGAAGCCAACAACCTTATCCGCGTACCGCGCGCGAGGGCGCCGTCGACGACGCGGACGTACGCCAGAACGCCCCGGTGGGAGTCGTACTGCGCGTCGAAGATGAGCGCGCGTAAGGGGGCCGCCTTGTCGCCCGCCGGCGGCGGGACGCGAGCGACCACCGCCTCCAATAGCTCGCCGACGTTGGTACCCTCTTTCGCCGACACGAGTACGGCGTCGCCGGCGTCGATGCCTACTACTTCCTCGAGCTCGTCGCCGGTGACGTCGACGTCGGCCGCGGCCAGGTCGATCTTATTTATCGCCGGGACTACGACGAGGTCGTTTTCAACCGCCAGCAGCGCGTTGGCCACGGTTTGGGCCTCGACCCCCTGGCTCGCGTCGACGAGTAATACGGCGCCGTCGCACGCCGCGAGCGACCGCGAAACCTCGTACGTGAAGTCCACGTGGCCGGGCGTATCGATAATGTTGAACTTATATTCGTTGCCGTCCCCGGCCCGGAAGTGAAGGGTCACCGGGTGCATCTTAATCGTAATGCCGCGTTCGCGCTCAAGCGCCATAGCGTCGAGGAATTGCTCGCGCATTTGCCGCGGGTCGACCGCCGCGGTGAACTCGAGTATCCGGTCCATCAGCGTCGTCTTTCCGTGGTCAATATGCGCGATTATTGCGAAATTACGTACTAGCGGTTGCCTTTTTTCCTTCATAACTTACCTGTACCCCGTTGCAAAACCGACCCTCGTATTATATAGGTTTACGGCCTTAATTGCAATAGGGCAAAGCCGCCCGGTTGACGCGAACGGCGGGTACCGACGGAAAAGGTAAAATTTCCTCTTATTACGTATTGGGCACTACGATATATTACAGTTATCCAAATCAGTGCAGGATTAAGTTATCTTAAGTAGTGGGCACTACAAAGCGCTTTGAACGCAGGCTATTGATGGGCACTACGCGTAACGTTATAACTCATTGGCCTTTTCCGCTTATTACTTGGCCCAAAGTACGCAGTATTATTTTTAAGTCGAATAACAGGGACCAATTCTCGATATAGTACAAATCGTACTCGACGCGGCGGGCTATGGACGTATTACCGCGGAGGCCGTTAACTTGCGCCCAGCCGGTCATACCGGACTTTACTTTGTGTCGCTCGACGTAGCGGGGTACGTCGGAGACGAATTTCTCTACGAAATACGGCCGCTCGGGCCTCGGCCCCACGACCGACATGTCGCCCTTAAGAACGTTCAGTAATTGAGGAACCTCGTCGAGCGACGTGCGTCTCAGGAAGCGGCCGAAGAGGGTAACGCGTTCGTCGTTGGCCTTAGCGAAAACGGGCCCCGTTTCCGCTTCGGCGTCTTGCCTCATCGACCGGAACTTTAAGAATTCGAACCTCCGGCCGTCCTGGCCCACGCGTACCTGCCGGTAGAGGACGGGCCCGGGAGAAGTCAACTTAATGATCAGGACGATCAACGCCCACGCCGGCGCGAAAGCCGCGAGCGACAAGGCGGCGGCCCCAACGTCCAGGGCGCGTTTTATAAACCGGTTGAAGCCGGTAAGGCGGAACTGCTTTAAGGCGAAGACCGGCACCCCGAGCGCTTCGTCGGCGTAAACCTTCGACGCCATAAGCTCGAGCGTCGACGGTAACATTCTAACCTCGATGCCCTTGATATCACACTCCAACACGAGGTCCAACAAAACCTGGTCGGGGACGTCGCCGCCGAAAAACACCGCCGCGACTTTCTCACGCGCGACGACGTCGAAGAAATCCTCCAATTCGCCCAAAACCTTACAACCCTCTTCCGTCTCGCCGCCGCCCGCCCCTATCGCCCCCACGAGGTAATAATCGCTGGCGGGCCCGTTTAGCAACCGTCGGCAGAGCTCTTTCGCCGCTACGGACGTTCCCACGACCAACGTGCGCTTCGCCCCGACGCCCCTCTTTAAAAGGTACCCGCGTACGTAAACCGCCACGGCACGAACCACGCATAATCCCACAAAAACAAAAGCCGCGGCGACAACCAAAACTAACCGCGAGTAAGAAAACCCGCGGTATATAAAACCGACGGCCCCCAGGAAAACCGACCCCAACAGAACGCCGCCCAACAACGCGAAAATAGTGTCCCATCCGAAATTACGGGCGCGTCGGTCGTAAAGGCCCAGCGCTTTCAGTATCGTCAACCAAAGTACTACCACCACCGGCAACGGATACAAGTACGGCTCGAAAGGCGGCCGACCTATACCGGGCAACATCGGCAACAGGTCGAACCTGAAGAAGTAAGCACCGGCGAAAGCAACGATTATCACCAGCGCATCCAATAGGGCCAATATTAAAACGAACGCCAAGAGCTCTCCTCTACGGCTTATCCAGCGGCTTCGGCGCCAGTATTATTTCCCTCTTCTCGAGCCGGTCAACCTCTCGGCAGAATTTAACGAACTTTTTATAGTCGCCGGGCGATATGTCACCTTGGTCGACAAACAGCCGGCGCTTTATGGTCAACGTATCTCCTTCGAACCCCAGCTCGAGTACGTAGTCGGCCTTAGGCCCTCGCAAAGATCCGTCGCCGGGCATCCACCGAACTTCGTACCCGCGCGGAATTTCCACGCGGACGTCGTCTATCCACGCCTCCGGCCTTTCGATGCGGAGCGGGTATCGCCTTTTTTCGGCGCTTATAAAAACCTTGGCCAAAGTGATTTCGTACGGCACGACGCGCACCGCCAATTCGTCCCCCCGTACGCGCGCGAAATTGGGGACGCTCCCCTCGAAGTTCAACGCAAACTCCCCGGCCAGGTCGTATAGATTATCGAAACTGTAATTATCTATGGTCGCCGCGGCGAAGATTTGCGACAGGCTCACCTCTACGTTGGCTTCTTGGTCCTCGGGATTGGTAAAGCTCTCGCGGTACGCGCCGCGCAGGCCGCGGTACACCCGCCGCCCCTTGAACTTCGCGCCGCCGCTCCAGTCGAGCTCGAGGTCTAAATCGAGCGAGATACTGTCCTTTTCAAACGGCGCCGTCGGAACCCGTCCTATCTCGAAACTCGCGTCGTCGACTATGAGCGCCGGTTTGCCGTAGGCCGCGGTCCACACGTCGCCGAACGCGAACGTGTCCAACAGCGGGTCGGCGTACGTACCCTCGGGCCCGAGCGTCGGGAAATATACCAAAACGGTATCGAAAATCTCCGGCGTTACGACGTCCCACTCGCTTTTCGAACCTCCCGTTCCCACCAACGCCAATTTCGCGGGGATGCCGAGTTCGCGGCACAACGCCACTATGAACACCGCCCGGTCGACGGTACGGCCGCGGCCGCGGAAAGCCGTGAGGCGCGCCGGCGCGGGGTAGTATACGCTGCCGCCAGAGCTCTCGACCTCGCGCAATACGAAGTAATACACCGCGGCCGCCCGGGCGGCGTCCCCTTCGGGCAATTCCACCGCCTCCAGGCGCTTTCGTAAAAAATCGTCGACGCCGAACTTCCCGAACAACTCTCCCCGATACCATTCCGCCAACGTCTCGACGTCCGGCATCGTCGTGACGCGAACGTACGGCGCGTACGCGTCCCTAGCCGGCATCATCGGTTCCTCGACTATCGCCGGAACGTTGCGCCGTTGGAATATGTACGCCGTGCGGCCGTCGCCGCGAACGCGCTTCGCCTTCAGCCGTTGGTTTCCCGTTTCGAATTCCAAGCGGTCGTCGGCCGGGAAATCGTCGTCGACGACGACGGCGAAGCGGGTCGATAACAACGCCTCGCCCGATTCCGCCATATAGAACGGCTGGGAATAATATTGCAGGAGGTTGAAGATCATCCGCTTATTGATATTTAGGTCGTACGCTACCTCTAAAACCGCGCCGGGGACGACCCGCTCCATAGATATGACCTTATAACCGTTCGAATCCTTGATCGAAACCGCATCGACGACGTCGCCCGAGGCCGCGTGGGTCCGCGCCTGGACGATCTCGGTCCCCGCGCCGGACATAATCGTAATCTCGCCCCAGCGCTCCCGCCCGGCGTCGCCCATAATCTCAATAAGGTTGTGGTTGGTTTCCCGGAACGTAAAATCGTCGTTCAAATAGACCACCGACTGGTCGAGGAGCATAACCGCGTCCGCGTGCGCGTAATCGCTTCCCTTCAGCTCCTTCTTCAACAAATCGCCGACGTCGACGGAAAGCGCCGCCGTAACGGCGTCGGCAGGGAGAGCTCCCTCGCGTTCCAAATAATACCTCGTACGGTAGTCGCTTACGTCCAAAGTCAGCGAATCCTGCAGGACGCCGAAACCCTCCTCGCTGGCGCCCAGGCCGCAAAGGTAGTAACCCCACTGCCGCCTTATCTCCGCCGACCGCGGCAGCGCCGCGGCCCCTCTCGCGAACCACTCCAACGCAGCACCTTCGTCGCCGCGTCTCGCCGCCAGGTCCACCATCCCGAGATACGCGTCCTCGTCGTACGGGTCGAAGGCGAGGACCTCGAGGTATTGTTCCGCCGCTTTCTCCGGTTGGCCAAGGAAAAGGTACGCTTCCGCCAGCGCCGAACGGACGTACGCGTCGTCGGCCTTGGCGGCGACGTACCTCTCGTAGTACTCGACCCCGCGCGCCGTATTGTCGTTGTCGTAATAATAATCGCCCAGTTGCAACAACGCCCGGTGGGCGTCCGGGTTGATGCTCAACGCCCTCTCGCTCTGGCGGAGGAGCTCCGCGTCCCAACCTTCCCGCGCGGCTATATCGACCAGGCCGCATACAGAAGACACGTAAGCCGGCTCCGCCCTCAACGTCTCACGGTAATAATCCACCGCTTCGTCTCGTTTTCCCTCGTACGATGCGAATACGGCAAGCTCTTCCGTAGCAACGACGCAGGCCGGGTCTTCGGCCCGGGCGCGCCTTAGCTGAGACTTGGCGTCCGCTAGATTGTACTCGCCGCCCGTTAAAATGCGACCGTATGCACCCACGATGTAGAAGAGCGCGCAAGACGGCGCCGCGGCCAGGGCGTCGTCGACTTCGTTTACGCCCTCCTTGTACGCGCTGACGGCGAACTCGCCCAGCGCGCGGTAGAACCGGGCCAAAGTCCCGCCCGGCGCCGGTGCCGGTTTATCGGCCAAAGGCAGCGCCGGTACGCCGCTCCCGGTGAGGTCGTCGTCTTCGGGCGTTACCGCAACGGGCGCCATATCCGACGCGCGTAAAAACCTCGCTTTAAAACCCCATTCGCCGTCGGTATTGAAAATCGGGTCGTTGTTCTTGAGGGTTTTAATCAGCAGCCGTTGACGGCCGCCGACGGTCTTAAACTCGCCGCGGTGGAGTGAGCGGCTCGGGCCGTTAGCCGGATGATTCGATAGCACCTCCACGCCGCCCAGGAAGGCCCGGAACCAATCGTCGCCCTGGACCTCCAACCAATACTCCCCCGCCGGGAGGTCGAAAACAACCGTAGCGTACGCGACGCCCACGTTGATACCCAGCGCTCCCTCCACGTCAACCAGGCCGAAACGCCCCTCCACGCGGCGCCAAGCCGCCTCGCCCAACGTGACGGGCGGCGCCGGCGATAAACTCTCCTCGGGCTTAAACCGATAGTCGATGTCTGCCAGGCCGTACTTATTGAATATGCCGCACAGCGCGAATTCGTCGACGTAACCGCGCTCACGCGCTAGCGCAGCCGCATCTTCCCACCGACCGAACTGCATAAGAAGCGTTTCCGCGGTGCGCTCGGCCAAGTCGCGCGTGGCCGGCGGGCAACCCGGCCGCGCCGCAAGCTCGAGTAAGAAGTCGGGGGCTTCATCGTACGCGGGTACGATGCCGTTAAAAAACCTCAACGTCGAGACCAACGCCACGGCGGCGTCGCCGTCGGGATAAATCTCGAGGTACCTACGCCAATGGGCGAAAGCCTCGCCTATCCGACCCTGCGTGAAATCGAGCCAGGCGGCCCCCTCCAGCGCCGCGGCGTCGTCCGCGTCGGCCGCCAGCGCCCGGGCGAAAAACTCGCGGGCTTGCGCTTCGTCGCCGACGTAAACCATAGCCAGCCACCCGGCCCGGGCCCACTGCCCCGCGGCGCTCGCCGCCGCCAGCGCCGCAGGCGCGTCGGCCGCGTCGGTAACGCCCAGGAACTCGTCCGAGACGCCACCGGCCGGCGCCGCGACCAATATGCACGCACAAATTAAAGCTATCCTCAAGGCAATTCTCGCTTTGAACTCGCCCAACTCATATTAACGCTTTTTATAGAATATGAATATTACGATATACTTTTTTTCGTGGCAAGGGAAACCGAAGCGGCACCAAAATAGCCCGCGGCCGGCCGATACAACGGCCGTCAATGCCGCTTGTGCGGGGCCTCGAATACCGACTGTTCCTTGGCGATTTCCAGGATCGCGTCGCGGCTCTCGCCGTGGGCGACGTGCCGCGCGGCCAACAAACCCATTTTAATCGAATGGTCCATATTATTATAGCGGAAAAGGCCTCCCCGTCCCACCGTCAATAAGTTCTCCATGGGCCATACGAATTCCAAAACGGCTTTAAGCTTTTTCCTGTAGTCGAGGTCGTATACGGGGTACGAGTATTCGCTAAACGAGCTCCCGTACGCGTCGACGTCGGCCGCCACGTCGAGGCCGACTGCCGCCAGGTCGGCGAGGCAAACCTCCTTTACCTCCTCATCGGACATGCGCCACTTCTCGTCGCCGGCGTCGCACGATATCTCGAGCTCCAAAGCCGACTTACCCGGCGGGCAAAGCGACGGCGACCAGTTGCGTAAATCCTGGATGCGGAAGAAGAAATACTCCGGCTCGGGAACGTAGA
>SDBS01000564.1_pt1 | contig 36426 bp, 49 predicted proteins | sample 2277091 | NCBI WGS metagenome assembly SDBS01 (sample SAMN10404972, study PRJNA504765) | marine sediment metagenome | isolation source: marine sediment core GS10_PC15, 163 cmbsf | place: Arctic Ocean: Southern Knipovich Ridge | collected 2010
CAGGTCGCAACCGCCCGAGGATGCAAACGCCTCTGGCTCTCCGGTCTTCGGGCCCATCTGCCGGCCGGTGAGCGGATCGTGAAACATGCCGTTGATAGTGAAGTCCCGGCGCTCGGCGTCTTCTTGCGGCGTGGCAAACGTCATTAGCGACGGACAGCGCCGGGATAAGTCGGGGCCCTCGATTGAAGAACGACCGTCCCCGCGATCCGAACACGCCGGGAAGTTACCGGATGGACCTAAAAGACGAAGTTCAATTATCAAGTTGGCCGACGACAACAGCAACCGATGCGATCAAAAGAGGGAATGTGTCACCGCGTCCCGGGGCGATGGGGTTAGCGGAAACAGTACCGTTGTCAAGTTGGCCGACGACGATGGCTTGCGATGCCAGGGGAAGTGCGGGAGTGGGGAAAAAGGAACTCCCGAACATAGCAAAATTAGCGGGCCCGCACCGACTAACGGTTTCTGGCAAGATGTTGACTGGCTCTATTGCAGGGATGGAAAGTGGAGGCCAGTTGAACCCGGAACATTCCCGCTGGCTCATGGGTTTGCCGAAAGAGTGGGTTTGTTGCGGGGTTTTGGCAATGCGATCGTTGCGGAGCAAGCAATAATATTCATAGAAGCGTGTACTGAAATTTTAATTAAATGATGAGATATATACACATAACAAAGTGGCTGGAACATCAACACTACAAAGACCGTAGACCGAAATGGATCAAGTTGTATTTGGACATGATCGAAGAGTTCGACGCAGACGGAATGCCGAAGCCATTCTATCATTTACCCGATTCTGCGAAGTTGTCATATCTTCTTTTGGTGTGTTTGAGGGCAAACTATAACAAACATATCCCCTTTCCTAATGTTGGTTGGTTGAAATGGCGACTTGGTACAGATACCGTAAACCTGCAACCGCTTATCGACGCAGAACTTATCAGTATTAGTACAGAACCGTATCAATGTGATACAGGTTTGATACAGGATTATACGGAAAGTTTACCACCAGAGACAAAGACAAAGGGAGAGAAAGAGAGAGAGCAAGAGACAAAGACAAAGGCTTTTGATTTTGCTAATAATTCTGATTTTCTTTTTAATTGGCTGGACAATGAGTTGCAATTCCAGACACCACACGAAAAGAATACATTTAGAAAATATGCAAGGGAGTTGATTCAACTCCCTAACTGGAAAAAGATAAACATACATCTATCATCTTTAATACTGGATTTGAAAGAAGAAATCAAACTTGGCAAGATCAAGAGAGTTAATATGATGAAAATTTTGAATCACGCGATACAGCAGAAATTGAAATGAAAAGCGATGATCGCAGAGGGAATAAATGCTTGAATTGAACAAAATATATTGTGGTGACTGCACAGAGGTTATGCCTGCCTGGGATAAAGAGATTGCCGATTGTTGCGTCACCAGTCCGCCGTATTGGGGGTTGCGTGATTATGGATTGCCCCCGACAAAATGGCCTGACGGCTCTGTGTGTTGCTATGGCCTTGAACCAACGATAGACCTATATGTTTCTCATACGGTGCTGATATTCGCCGAGGTCTGGCGGGTACTGAAACCAGAAGGGACGCTGTGGCTGAATCTCGGCGACACTTACAATAGCGGTTTGCCCGGCAGCCGAAACGCCGAAAGATGGCCCAAGCAAAGCCGGAACGATCACAAGCCAGCCAATAAACCATTACAAACAGAACTCAAAACCAAAGACCTGTGCGGTATACCGTGGCGAGTAGCATTTGCTTTACAAGCGGCGGGCTGGTATCTCCGTCAGGACATTATCTGGCATAAACCAAACCCAATGCCCGAATCAGTCCAAGATCGCTGCACAAAGGCGCATGAGTATATTTTCCTGATGAGCAAGAATAAGAAGTATTATTACGACATTGATGCGATCAGGGTAAAACAAATTGAAAGTAACGACTCGCGGCCGCGGATGGGGCAGGGGCCAAACACGAAATATAACCAAAAGCGAAGTTCATGGAACGAAACTCATAACGACAATCGCAGGCTGACAATAGGCAATAAAATCCGCGACAAAGAAGATCACCCGAAAGGCAAAAACAAACGTGATGTCTGGACTGTGCCACTTGCGCCATTTCCAGAGGCTCACTTTGCAACATTCCCGCCGGCATTGATTGAACCGTGCATTTTAGCGGGCTGTCCCGAGTGGGTATGCAAGAAGTGTGGTAAGGCCAGGGTGAGGATTGTTGAACGCGGAGAATTTAAAGCTCAACGCAAGCAAGACGCTCAATATGCCAAAAACGCCCTCGATAAAAATTTGCGGACAGTTCGAGATAATGGGTGGAATACGGAAGATAAGTTTTGCCCTGGTATGTCATACGAATCCAAAATGACAGGCTGGACAGATTGCGGTTGTAATGCTGGTTTTACGGGCGGATTAGTTTTAGATCCGTTCATGGGTTCAGGTACTACGGCACTGGTAGCTTATGAGAACAACAGGAATTACATCGGGTGCGAATTGAGCCCTAAATACGTAAAGCTGAATCGTGCTGATAAGGCAAAAGCAAAATACGGACTTTTTGAATAGCAGGAGTAAAGCATGAAGTGGATAATATGCTTAATCATAGGCCATAAGTGGGAACGATACGGATTTCCTACGCGCGATGACGACTGTGACAAGGACGATATTCAGATGTTCCGGTGTCGTAGATGCTGGGATATGCCGTTAGTGGAACATTTTGGGACACTGCCGAGATTTATAAGGCCGATTCATAAAACGAAAGCGAGTAAATAGTGACCCCAAAACAAAAAGCATCAGCAGCGAAGGGAAAAATCAAATTTGAACTATTTGGGAACCCAAAGACCTTAAAGCGACACAGACGGCGAGGCGGCTCTAAGGGGCATTACGACCCATCAGCAGGGGATAAGGCCGACTTCCTTGCGTTAGCCCACCAGCACCGCCCTGACAAGCCATTTGAGGGGCCATTACGGGTAAGACTATGGTTTGTGTTCCCACGGCCAAAGAGTCACTACGGGACTGGCAAGAAAGCGGGGGTGCTAAAAGGGCATTGGCCGGAGATATATCACGCACAGACACCGGACATAGACAACCTTATGAAGTTTGTATGCGACGCTCTAAACGGTGTTTTCTGGAAAGATGACCGACAGATAGCGGTTGCTCAGGTACATAAAAACTGGGGCGACGCTGGGATGGTAGAAGTGGAGATCGAAGAGTTATGAACCTACGCAAATTAGCAAGAGGCCGTGAATGCCAGATAAGAAGTTTTGCATGTAACCGTAACCCTGAAACAGTAGTGCTATGTCATATCCACAAGCCAAGTATAAGTGGGGGCACGGGATTGAAAGCGGACGACTTACTGGCTGGGTTTGGATGCTCTTTTTGCCATGACCTTGTGGACGGACGTGGGGCCGGCAAGAACATGATGACAAGACAGGATAGGGACATACTACTGTATGAAGCGATATTCAGAACGCTTAAAATACTTTTGGATGAAGGCAAAATAAAGATATAGCATTACAAAGATGAATATAAAAAACTTGTGAAAGGGATATAATGGAAAAAAAAACAGGTGTAGCTGAATGGGCGGAAGTTTCAATAAACATCCAGCGAGGGTGTGAGCATGATTGTCGCTACTGTTATGCCCGGTATGATGCGGTAACACGTTTCAAGCGATGTTTAAACGAACACTGGAAATTACCTTGTATTTACAATGCCAAGGTTGACGCCCCGCACAAGAAAAAATACGACGGTAGGGTTATGTTTCCGACGACGCATGACATTACGCCGGCCAACATATTGCAATATCTCTGTGTATTCCGCAAACTACTCGACGCCGGCAATCAAGTCCTTGTAGTAACGAAACCACACTTGGAATGTATTAGGGTTATCTGTGAGGCATACCAAGAATTCAAAGACCAGATTCTTTTCCGGTTTACCATCGGATCCACTGATAACGACGTGCTTGCATTTTGGGAACCTGGGGCACCTAACTTCCATGAACGCCTTGACTGCCTGAAACTGGCGTATCTTAAAGGCTTTCAAACATCGGTAAGCTGCGAACCATATCTTGACGCTACCCCACAAGGTGTTTATGAGGCTTGCAGAGACTTTATCACAGATTCATTTTGGATTGGCATAATTAAACACTTCAAGGCCCGCGTTCGACTTGAAGATGCAACCGAAGAACAAATAGTCAATATTGTTACGCCCCTGTTCGTTGCACAATCACCTCTAAGGGTAAAAAAATATTATAAGTTACTCGACGGAAAACCACTCATTAACTGGAAAGATTCTATTACGGAGATCGTTGGATAATGAAATACTTCGTAGCAATAATCATAATACTACTTATCATCCTGTACTGCCTGGGGTGTGCAAACCTTGATTATGGCGATCTGCATTGGTCCAGGGTAGGCAACTGGAAATCAGGGGCGGTTATCTTCGCAGAACATATCGAAGATCCAAACGGCTACTGTAGCGATGTAGCCATAATCATAATCGGGCCAGATATAAACCATGACAAACTGGCAGGGGAAATAACAAAAGGCTTCGTGAAAGGATTGTTGAGTAAATGAAATACATTGAGCGAAACAAAACCTATGAGTTTGAAACTGCCTTTGGCTACAACCACCCTGTCCCGATAAACGAGGTACTACATACGTCGTTCATTTGCTTACAAGACGGTTACATTGGCATCAAGGCTGGCTACGCATGGGACGGATCGAGCATACCGGGCAAGAAGTTTCTGCGGGCTATAACTTTCAAACGCTACGACGGCGATAGGTACTGCAAAGAAGCCAGCCTTGTCCATGACGCGCTATATCAGCTAATGCGGCTCAAACGCCTCTCACGCATCCATAAAATCCCCATAGACCGATTGTATGAATTGATGTGCATTGATGGCGGCAGGAAAGTGATTATCGCAAATGCGAAGTCGGATAGGGCAAGAATAAAGGCGTCGAACTGGTCAGGCAAAAAGAAAGTCAGGAAATTGAAATCTCTCGACAAGAAAAGAGATAGGAAACTCAAACGCCTACCCGCATGGGCAGCAAGGCGATATTGGGCAGTCAAAACGTGGGGGCATCGAACACTTGTGCCAAGATATTATCCCGAAAAACAAATCTTAGAAACATAGGAGAATAACCCCATGAAAGAGCTAACAGATCTTGCCATTGCGATACCGACAGCGTTCCCGGAGTTGTTCCCTAAAGGTACACACGACAGTTTCCCTTGCAACCGTGTATATAAATGCGGTAAGTGCGGGGCGGAATGGCCACAGAAAGGCAATGACCCGCTAACGATAGACAAGTGGACCTGCACCGTCCCCACCCCTATCGTGATAGATTGGAATATCGCTCATAAGGTGGTGCGGGAATGTGATTACTACAAAGTATATGAGGCGTTATTCTGTGGCCCCTATCATGCAGACGAAATAGTCCAGCTTAAAATAACATTCGATAAATGGCTTATAGTTCACGCCACCCCAGCCGACTACCTCAGAGCAGCCCTTGAAGCGAAAGGAGCGGAGTGATGGCCGCAATAACAGAAAGATGGTTGATGTGCGATGGTGACGGCTGTGAAGCCAACAGCAGGGACGGCGGGATGGACTTGCCTTTTATGAATAGGGTTAGGCGGGATTGCGCGAGAGGCGGTTGGACTTTCGTACATCCCGATAAAGATTATTGTCCAGAATGTTCAAAGGAGGTGGAGTAGATGAAACGATGGCAAATGCGATGTAAACACTGCATTCACTTTCGATGGTTGTTCGAGAAATGCGGGAAGCATGGATTCAGGGCGTATGCCGAAGAATTTGTTCAGTGCGGGCATTCGTTTAGTCCAAAACTATATGTGCGACTAATAGGCAAAATAAGGAAATTGCGACATGAATAAACCTGAGAAGCGATGTGGCGATACATTCCCTACGCCGGGTGCTGATTGGAGCAAAATTGAACAGCCCCGCCTCTACATAAGGCTATGGGAGTGGGCGAAGAAAGTGAGGCGAAGATGAGCAAGGTAGGCGACAATATCAAAAGGTTACGTCACAAGGCTACACAAGATACTCTCGCCAAGATGACAGGATTGCAGCCGTGTGCGATAAGTCACTTTGAATGTGGTCGCAGGAATCCGTCGATGGAGAATTTAATCAAGCTGGCAGATGCTCTTGACGTGACGATAGATGAACTTGTAGGTAGAAAGAAATCCAAGGATTTAGAATAGAAAGGGATGGTTGAAATGAGGGATATTAAATTCAGAGGCAAGCGAGTCGATAATGGTGAGGAAGTCAAGGGCAACTTGGTCTCTTATTTTGGCGAAACATTTATACTTCCCTGTAAAATTCCAGCCGAAGATTGCGTCAACATAGATGTCAGCACCGTCAAAAATATAGGCAAGATGGTTGTTCAAGTCCGCGCCGACACCATACAAATCGAGGTTTGCGGGCAGTGGTTTAGCGGAAAAGAATTATCAAAAATTGCAGAAGGCATCACGCCAGAAAGCTGCACAATACACGACAAGGAGAAATAACCAATGAGTAAAGACGAACAATGCAACTTTCTTTCAAGAGTAGGCGACGAAGGCCAACGGTATGAGGTTAGATGTATAGGCGAAGCTGGTAAAGAAATGGTTATGGGCTGGACAGACAGGGCCGATGGCGGGGGTTTCGTTGAATCCGTTAACTTGCATCCAGTATGGCATGACTGCGTAGTACACGACAGAAATCCCGAACTTAAACCAGAACCAAACTACGCCGAGGTCAGGGCGGCGGCAGAGAAAGTGCTTGATGAAGGCAAGATGAATGTTGTGCTGTTGAAATGTTCCGAAGTAATAGCCATGTGTGATGCACTTACCGCAAAGGATGAGGAGGTCGAGAGGCTGAGGGAGCTTGTGAAATATCAACTTGACTTGCCCATGAACGAAGCCGGTGATTACGACGAAAATTGCAAATGGGAAGACGAAGCAACCATAGCCCTTAACAAGAAAGGAACAGACTGATGGAAGAATTGAAACCGATATTTGAGTCGTGGTTTGGAAAAGAGTTCCCGCTTCCCGCCGGAATGGAACGTGGGCCTATTGGCCGCGACCTAAAGAGTGGTTGCGAAAAGGCATTTATGGCCGGAGTTGACACCCGCCCCTCTCCGTGGGTACCCATTACACCAGAGACGATGCCGGAAGAAACAGGCGATTATTGGGTTATACGCAAGGGAGTTGCAAGGCCCGAAATTAGGACTTTTGATATATCGTATCAATTATTGATAGGGGTTTTTCCGACAGACCCCAAAATCACCTACTACATGCCAATACCACCGCTGCCTGAAAGGCAATAGTAAATGACAGAATCCAGCTTTGAGGTGAAAAGAGGTCAAAAATAAGAGATTTAACAGGTCAATATTTTGGACGGCTTAAGGTAGTTCGTCTCGCCGACAAAAGGTGTCGCAACCTGGCTTGGTGGGTGTGTGTTTGTGAATGTGGAACCCAAAAAGTCGTCCGGTCCGATAGATTGGTGGGTAGAGGAAGTAAAACTAGATCGTGCGGGTGTTTAAAAAAGGAGTGGGCTGTAAAAAACGGGCAGACGGTGATCATAGATATTACAGGGATACGTTTCGGCTTCTTGGTCGCAACTAGGATGAGCAAAAAAAGGAATAATGAAGGGCGTGTTGTATGGGAGTGCATATGCGATTGCGGGGGAAAAAAAGAGGTATCAGGCAGCAATCTTCGTCGTAATGTTACGCGATCCTGTGGTTGTCGGGGAATAGCCGCGGGATATTTGATCAACAGCGGACTGTCTGTTGACGACATATTAATTGAGACGGTATGGGCATATAACGTCCTACATAATATTAACAACTATTTAGCAGAAAGGTAAGAAAATGACCGAAAAAAAGTTAGTAAAAGACAACCAAGACATTTTTGAAGAATTAGCAGACCTGTGGGCCGACCTGAGAAAAGGGCATGTTAAGGCGTCGGATGCGAAAGAGGGCGCAAACATCGCGGGCAAGATGCTCAATAAATCCAAGCAGGACATGGAGTATACTTACTTAACGAAAAAGCACCCCGACGTTAAGATAGCCGCTCTTGAACACAGGGGACGCACAGTCGGCTAAAAAAATGATTATTGTTGGGGGCTGTGGGTTAGATTTCCTACAGCCCCCCAATAACATCATCAAGTTTTGAAAAAAACCGGAATATTATGACAGAAGAAAAAGACAGACACTTATACACAGATGCAGAAGTTGCCAATATGGTGGGCCTGTGTAAGACGAAATGGACCTCGCTAAAAAAGGCTGGTTTGACACCAAAGGCGTTAAAGCTTCCTGGAAGCAGGGACCTCTATACCATCGAGGCTATTGACGTGTGGCGGTCAGGAAATCGTCAAGCATCTTAGTTGTGCGTTTATCTGTTTCTTGCGACACACCGAGATAATACTTTGCGGTGGTTTCAAAAGACTTATGCCCCAATTTCTTCTGTAAAACAGCGGCACTTTCGCCCATATCACCCAAGATTGACACAGCGATATTTCTCATAGCATGAAAATCAATCCCCTTGAGCCTGATCTTTTCAAATACACGCCTGCACTCATTACCCCACTTGTCGATCAATAACTTATCAGAACCATCAGGAAGCGACATTATTTGTTTGTTTATCACCGCCATAGCATTATCGCCCAGGTGTTTTACGAATTGTTCGCGTGTTTTCGTTTCAGTTGTGACCAGCATGCGCCTTTCTACGTCAATATAGTCGTCGCAGATTTGATTAAGGTGCAAGCGTTCAATGGCGGATCTGCGTAACCCGGTAGTCATAGCGATAACCATGCGGACGTATAAGGGGTAGTGTAGTTTTTGGGCTTTCTTGAACATGGCTTGCAGTTGCTCCCTGGTAGGAGGGATAAAAGCCTTTATTGTCACCGGTAAGGGTTTGAACTCGATAGGCGTTTGGGCATGTCCGGACTTGACACACCATATATAAAATGCCCGAAGGTTGCGAAGATCTTTATTGATGGTAGCATTTGTAGGCTTGATCTTATAAGCACCATCACGGTTACAGCCTTTTTTTCTGCCCGAGATAAAAGCTCGAATATCAGTTTGACAGATAAGGTCGGATTGCAGCGGAGCAACAAGCGTAGCGAAAGCGGCGAAGGTGTTGCGGATATCCTGTAAGGTAGTTTTAGCAATGTGGTGTTCTTTGCTGGCGAGATAGTTTTCGGTTGCGGTGTACCAGGTTAAGCCTTTGATGCCTTGCCATGCTTCATGGTTTAACTGATACTCCATATACTCTTTATATTTATAAGCTTCGTTTTTCTTCAGGAAGGACTTGTAAACTTTCTTCCCTGCCTGCGTGAAACTTGCATACCAGCGGTTACGTTCTTTTCTATTCCAAACTCTTACTTTTGCCATAATTCAGAGTATAACACACCGATTGACATTATGCAAACAGGATACCAAACGGATACCAAAGAAAACCCTAAACACGGGCACAATAAACACTTAGAGGCCAAAATCTAAGGATTTCTAATCCGAAGGTCAGGGGTTCGAATCCCTTCGGGCGTGGTTAAAACATCGGCACTCACACAAAAACAGCCTCTTTAGAACATCTTAGCACATCTTAGAACAGACTGAACAGATACCAAACGGATACCACTTGACTTTGTCCGGATTGTGACTAATACTTTAAGTATGATAAGGAATATTTAATGATTGTGACAAACTTTTTAGAAAGGACAGAAAAATGCAAGACATTGTAGGCGTAGGCGGTAGCGAAAAAGCGGACACGAGTTCCTTAAACAGAGAGTTGCGCATGTTAGAGGAAAATACAACTGTCCTTGAAGGAAACGTGAATGGCCTTGCTGGCAAATTAAAGCCAGTGCTGGCTGATTCTAAACCCCCGGAGGATATCGACGAAAAAGAAATGGGCGTGGATTGTGAACTTGGAAGCCTGATCCGAAAAGCCACGGCAAGGGTAAAGCAAATAGCAGACCAGGTATATGAGATTTCAGAGAGATGCCAGGTATAGCTATATATGGATTGCTTTCCAAAGATAACTAAACAGATCACGGACACAGAATCATTCTTGCTCCAGTTGATAAATAAAGACAGCACAGTCGAGCAGGAACTTGCCCGCGATCAGGCGTTAGAGTCGCTGGAAATACTCAAAAGGCACATGAAAGAACTGCAAAGGAGCTTTGAGTAATGGCAGTTAAGAAGAAAAAAGCTAAGAAAAAACCCGCCAAAAAGAAACCCGCTCCCAAAAAGGCTACAAAAAAAAAAGTAGTCAAGAAGGCTACACCCAAGAAAGCCAGTCCGAAGCGGGCTGTTAAAAAGGCTGTCAGAAAAACATCTAAGAAAAAGGTGGGACGGCCAAAACGGGCATTTTCACCCGAACAAATCGCCAACATGTGTAAATATGCCCTTGCGGGCTGTCAAAACAACACTATTGCCTCAATAATGGGGGTTCCGATGCAGACTTTAGTTGATAATTATCGGGAACTTTTAACTAAAAAGAGGGGCGAACGCAAGTATAACATTCGAAAAGAGCAGAATAAGCACATGAAAACAAATCCTACAATGGCTATATTTCTGGGCAAGAACGAGTTGGACCAGTCAGACAAACAGGATATTGAGCATAGCGGGGGGGTCACTGTAATAATTGACCGATAGCATGGTAGCGACTACTGAAATACATTTACCGCACAAATTCAAGCTGAGAGGTTATCAGGAGGCGGTACATGATCACATGATAGCCCCTACGCCGCTGGGCGAGGAGTTAGGGGATATGCGGGCCGGCAAGCGGGCTTGTATGGTGTGGCACCGCAGGACGGGTAAGGATAAGGAGTGTTTCGCACAAGAGATCGTACCGGCAGCATTTGAGAGGGTGGGGGTATATCACTACTATTTTCCAACAGCAACGGGCGGACGCAAGATCCTCTGGAATGGGATAGACAAATCTGGTATGCCATTTATGGATCATATTCCTAAAGGATTGATTGCGGGCAAGGACAAACAGCAGATGATTATAGAGTTTATAAATGGCTCTATATTCCAGATCATCGGTTCTGATCGGACCGAGAGCGTAGGCACTAATCCGGTCGGCAGTGTATTCAGTGAGTTCAGTAAACAAAATCCGCGATGGTGGGACTTGGTACGCCCGATACTTGCAGAGAATGGCGGATGGGCGATATTCAATTGGACTCCGAGAGGCAAAAATCATGCGTATCGCATGGACAAGATGGCGAGAAAAAACCCTAAGTGGTTTCATGAGATGTTGACTGTCGACGATACGAATGCAATTTCGATGGAGGCCATACAGGATGATCGGGACAGCGGTATGTCTGAGGCAATGATTCAGCAAGAGTACTATTGCTCTTATGACTTGAGCGTTGAGGGTGCTTACTATTCCCGCACGATAGCCCAGATGATAGATAATGATAAAATTGGAACGGTCAACCACGACAGGCACAACCTTGTATATATTGTACTTGATTTTGGTTACACCACTGCAATCTGGTTTGTGCAGATGATAGGTGTAAATTGTTATTGCATTAGATACTACGAAGAATCAGGTCAGAGCATTGAGGGCTACGCCAAGATGTTTCGGCGGCTTGCAGAAACAGAGGAATATGAGTATGGGCCTGTGATCGTACCTTGTGATATGGATTCCAACGGGACCAAAATAATTACAGGAGAATCTGCTTTAGAAACTTTGAGGGGATTGGGGTTTAATGCAGTGCCGTTAAAAGTAGAAAAGTCTGTAAAAGAGGGCATTGACAGGACGATTAAGTTCTTACCGCGGTGTTATATTGACGACAAGAATTGTGCTCAAGGTATAGTGTGCCTCGAACAATATCACGAGAAATTAAATAAGGCCATGAGCACAGACTTAAACCCTGTGTTTACCGGCGTACCGGATAAAGACGGTTTTGATCATGGAGCCGATGCTATGAGGTACGTATCGTTAGCAGCCCAGGAGGGCAAACTAAGATCAAGAGCCAATCCCGGCATGACCGCCCAACAAAGTAAGGATGCGTGGGCTAAGTATAGGAGAACATAAATGAAGATATACAAATGTGATGCCGGGTTATGCAACGAACAGTGTGAAGAATCTAAAATGGTAACATTAAAGGGCTACACTGGATTGTCCGGTGGGATTTTGCTACCAGACAGATTCCATAAAAAACACTTCTGCGATGATAAGTGTTTCGAGGACTGGTTAATTCTTGAGGCTCAAGTATGTAAAAAAGAAATATGTGCGGTCTCGTCTATGCCGGTCCTTAGGCCCATAAACAGGAGCAAAAAAGAATGTAGCAAACAGGATCAACTATAAAATGCAGTTTAAAGACTTGACAACCGATGAGGAGAGGATTATAACCAACTTGCGTAAGTTAGCAGTTGAGGTACAGTACGGTACGATAGAGGTCAAGTTAGGTATTCATGATAGTCAGTTAAAGAGTGGCATGGTTTCAGTGACGGAGAAAAGAATATGAAAGATTGGCAGTTTTATGCACTGATGTTTGTGTTGGCTATGATTTGGGGTATGTTGTATTTAATATTTGGAAAACTTTAACCCCCAACGGGAGCAATAAGAATATGAAAGCAAAAAATGAATTACTGGTCATAGGGATAGGGATGATAATAGCAAGTATTGTGATCATGGTGATGTCACACGCAAGCAGCGGGCAGGAATGGAAAACCCCAACTTTGCAAACATCAGAATACATGCAAGGCATAGATGGTGATAACTTCATATCAGACCTTTGTGAGTTACACGGTATAGATCCAAATGACAGGACTGTCAGCTATCAGATTCAATGCCCGAAGTGTAACGATGGACGGTTTTTGACAGATGAAGTTACTGCGTTTGAAATGGGGAAAACTAATCCTAACCGAGCAGATGCGGCCTTTGTAAAAGTAACCCCCGATGGCAGTATCCTGGCTAATTTCTACACCACTTATGCACAGATTGATAAGTTATCTCCAGGCGAGGCATATCTTCTTGACTCAAAGATGGGTCATACTTATTGCAGGGATTGCGGTTATCCTATAGGTACAGATTGGGGAGTTTATGATTTAGACGCGGACAGTTTAATGATCGCCGGCTACAATTGGATAACCGATCCCCTCTTCCCTATTCGACATAATAAGGTAAAGAAATGAATAGACGCGGATTTATGAAGTTATTAGCATTGACGCCTTTGGTTGGGTTATTGAAGCCGAAGAAAACTCTGCCGAAAAAAGTGGAACCGAAGTGGCGGAAATTTGCTCAACTGCCCTATGAAACAACTTCCTTGCTTGATCAGCGACAAACGTTGGGATGGAAAGTAATAATGACATCAAAGATTCTCAATAACGACCCTATATCCATATTGAACGTAACCGCATAAAAACTAAATAGCAGTACGGACTTACTCTTTTACCATAAGGAATAGCCCGACAGTTGTGCATTGTGCATGATTGCCGGGCTTTTTTATTGCCTATGCCAGATTTAAGTGACAAAGAAAAAGACTTTGAGTCGGCGTTTAACGATGCTTACGATCAGTGGTTCCCCTGGATCACCGAAGCGCATACGGACTTTAAATATTTCATCGAGGATCCGTGGACCGAGCAGGATAAGCAGTATTACCGAGATCAGAACCGCGAGATACTCAACTTCAATGTCACCCGCCGTATCGTCAAGATGGTCACTGGCTACGAACGCCGTAACAGATTAGCTTTGAAGATAGGCGGTTCAGAGACTTCCGACGATCAGGTAGCTTCACAATTTACTGGCGTTGTCATGCCGATCATGGAGAACAGTCGCGGCTACGAGGTTATGAGCGATGCGTTTGAAATGGGTTCTTTAGTTGCGGGTGCAAACCTTGTAGAACTTTATACCGACCGCAAAGGTGATATTCAATTCAGCCGCAAGCCATACAATAAGTATCTGATCGATCCCGGCTTTACAAGAAGGAACCTGAAAGATGCTGGCTACATCATCATCCACGAAGAGGGCATGTTAGTCGAGGACGTTAAGAGCCTGTTGCCTGGTAAGAGTGCCATCATCGATCGATATGCCAAACAGACCGAATCGCAAATAACCCTGCCATATTCCGCTTATCAGAATAAGGGCAGGGAGACGGCGTTGCGTTGTAACTACTCCGCTTTCTGGGAGCGTAAAACAAAACCGGTCACTTACATGGGCAATCCAGAGACCGGCGTTAAATTTGTCTGGACCGGAACCAAGAAGAGCCTCAAAGAAGTATTGCAGCGGTACGGCGGTCAAATAAGAACGTGGGACGATTACATTGAGACGGTAGAACTGTCCTGTCTTGTAAATGGTAAGTGTGTCCACAAGGGCCCGGACCCCAACAAGATAGATGATTACCCGTTCGTATTTGTCGGCGGATTCTTCTACCCCGAATATGATAAGATGAGCGTTAAATTGCAGGGTATCGTAAGGCCTATCCGGGATCCGCAGCGTGAAGTATCCAAGCGCGTATCCAAGATACTTGACATGATCGATAGTCAGGTATCGACGGGCTTTATCGCAGAGGTAGGCGTTTTGGTTGACCCTGACGATATTCACGCATCGGGGCAGGGTAAGGGCATCCATATAAAGGAAGGCAAGTGGGGTAAGATTGAACAGATAGTTGCCAGGGACATACCAGCCGGGCTATTCCAACTCAACAGGGACTTGCAAACATTCGTACAGGATATAGCCGGTGTCAACGACTCTCTTACTGGTACTGACGAAATGAAAGCCCAACTGTCCGGGTATCTTATGAAACTTCGGCAGGGTGCGGCTTTAACAGTCTTGCAGGATTTGTTCGATAACAACCGATTCTCTAAGAAACAGTTAGCTTTCAAACTATGCAAGATGATCCAGGCCAACTATCCAAAGCACAAGATCGAGCGGATAATTGGAAAGCCTATAAGTCCGGAGTTCTACACTACTGACCTTACCCAGTATGACATTACGCCGATGGAAGGCCGTCTCACAGAGACGCAGAAGCAAGCGTTTTATGTTGAACTTCGAGAGGCTAAAAAGGAAGGTGCCCCGATTCCGTGGACCGCCATATTCAAATGGTTCCCAAGTTCCCTGCCAGAGGAATTGATGCAGATCATTAAACAGTCCGAGCAACAGCAGCAGCAGGCTTCTCAAGAGCAGCTTAAAGAAAAGCAATTACTCGATCAGATGAGGGGTGCAAAAATAAGTGCGGACCTCGGCAGGGGCAAGGAACGTCAATCCCAGGACACGGAGAATAAGGCCAACGCCGTTCTCTTGCGGGCAAAGACTATGAAAGAGTTAGATCAGATGGACTTCGATAAGCAGATGGAAATGATCGATCGTCTATTGGAATTTGAGAAACTAAACCAACCGGCAATTACAAAGAGGTAGATATGGGTCAAATAGTACAATTAGGTGAGATCGTACCAAGCATGGTAGATGAGTTTGTCTTAGGTCTGGATGCGTGTATCAATAAGAATAAACATCGCAGAGAGCCTTATTTCATCCTCTATACCGCCGACTGGTATCAGAATGGAGAACAATTAAAAACCACGTTCACGCCGTTCGGAGTATGCCCTCCGAAGATGCTCAACACTATGTGCTGGAAGGTCAACAACAAAAACGGACGGATTCAGGAAGTGTGGGTGTTACCGAAAGATGCTCCTATTCAGCATGTAGAAACTGATGGGGCGGTTGAATCAATAGCGGAAGATGCGGTAAGTATGCCGCTAATTTATGGTTAAGGAAGAAGAAAATGAGAGCCAGTTTTTTAATAAAAGCAAGTATGCAAGTAATGGAGTATGACCCAAAGGGTAATTTTGTTAGCAATAGTGGTGTATTCGATTCTTGTTGCCGTTATGGAGCATATCATCATTTGATAGGCGATCATGAAAGTGACACGCGTGCCGCAACGGAATTGCTTGCTGGAATGTTAGATTTCATACCTTTTGAGTTCTTGGGACAAGTCAAGCTTATATACCACCCATATAATCCTGGTGATAAAGTTCAAAATGAATCCCAACCCACCCTTGGCTGGAAGTATATGCCATTAATTTATAGTTAGGAATAAGATGCCTGGAGAAACTGCCATTATGCCACATAACCAAACAAAAGCGGAATATCAAGCGTCCGAAGATGCTTATGATCTCGTTTATTTTGAGCAGTTGAAAGTAAAGACGACTGAAATAAGAAAAAGCCCTAAGAGGTTTGCCGCCGCTGTTAAGCATATTAAAAAAGAAAATAAGGAACGCCGAAAGGCTATGCAAAAAGAGAATATGGCACGGGAAAGTGCTACGAAGAAATAATGTTAACCGCGGGGAATGGCGTTAAATCCGGTGTGATCGCCGACCCGGACTCGCAAGTGCAAAAGGAGTAGTATTATGGCAGAAACAGAAACAGTTGTAGAAGAAGAAAAAGTCGAAGATACCGAGGCCGAAAACATCGAGGCCGAAGGTACGGAAACCGAAGGGACTGAATCCAAAGATGAAGAAACAGTCCCTATGTCGCGTTTTCAGGAAATGGTTGACAAGGTTGAGTTGCTGGAAAAGCAAGCTGGTGTGGCCGCTGAACAACAAGCGATTGCCAAAGCTAATCCGATAGCGGCACAAGCAACCAATGCCGACCAGTTCGACATTTTCAAGGAAGTAGGCTTAGATAAGGATGACGATGTACCTGATGTTGGCCAGACCAAGAAGATCATGGCTCATTATGGCAAGGTCTTCGACATGCGGATAGCCACTTTAGCTTTCCACCAGGCCCATCCCGACTATGCCCAACTTGTAGGAACCGTTGATGAGATAGCGTCCGGTAAGTACGCCGAACCGCTCGCAGCGGCTATTAAGAAAAACCCTGCCCTGCAAAGCATGATAGCAAGTAGCGAGAATCCCCGCATTGCAGCTTATGAGGTAGCGAAGCTCCAAAAGGAGAGCGTCAAGTCACCTGTTGTGACCAAAGAGGCTCAAAATGCTATCGACGAAGCTGTGAAGAACGCCAACAAGATCAAGTCGCCATCGAACACAAAAGGCGGCGAAGCCCTTTCCGAAGAGGGTCGGATCGCAAAGATGAGCGACGCGAATTTCCTGAATATTGCTCGTGATAATGGGGCATTCGTTTAAGGAGAACGATAATGCCAGATAACATGACAAACACAAGTATTATAACTCCTGCGGTAAACGCTTATTTTAATAAGCTGTTACTTGTCAGGAACATGCCGAAATTGGTTCACGGTCTGTTTGCGGACCGGGAAAACCTACCAGCCGGCAATGGCAAAACCATTGTGTGGCGTAGATTCGCCCAGCTTGCCACAGCGACCACCGAGATACTCGAAGGCATTACCCCGCCCGGTAAGTATCTGTCCAAGCAGGATATTCGCGCTACAGTTGCGCAGTACATGGACTTCATTCACATTACAGATGTGCTTGAGTTCACCTGTGAGAATAAGATCATGAACGTCGGTGTGAGCGAATTGAATGACCAGATGCACAGAACGGAAGATGAGTTGATCCGTAACGTCATGGTAAGCACTGCTTCGGTAACTACCGCATCAAACGGCGATCCAACCACTACAGCCCTGAATGAGACGGACATTGATGCAATAGCGAATACGTTGCAGAATAACGATGCCGCTACGGTTGCTCCGATGATCAGAGCTTCAACAGGGCAAGGCACGTCGCCGGTTCAAGCTTCTTACTGGGCCATTATGCACACGGCCCTGAATAAGGATCTTAAACTCGTAACCGGATATATGAGCGTTTCCGAATATGGAAATCAAGGTACGGTCATGGAGGCTGAACGTGGTTCGGTCGCCGAGGTTCGTTTCCTTGCTTCCAGCGTAGCGCACAAGGAAGGTTCTGTAACGGAGGCATTCCCGTCAAGTGCCGGGACGTATTACTACATCCCGATCTTAGCCAGACATGCCTATGGTGTGGTATCGCTTGAAAAAGCTAACGCCAAATTGATCATCCATCCTCGCGGTAGTGCTGGTAGTGCCGATCCTGGCAATCAGCGTCAAACCGCGGCATGGAAATTTATGAACGTCTGCCGAATCCTGAATGATAACAATATTCAGGTTCTTAGAGTAACGGCAGCTTAACCCGGAAAGGAGGCCCATCATGGGTCAAACAGTAAGTGGTACTTTCGTAATGCAAGGTTCAGCTATTAACTTTGACATCGGATTCATCCCCGATGAAGTCGAAGTCATCTACAACTTAGAGGAAGGTGACAACGAGGTTATTCACAAATGGTTTAGAGCCTTAGCGGATCTCGGAGACAAGGGAGTGTACACAGAAGGCCGATATGGTATATCTATTTCGGCAGCCGGTGCAGTGACTATTCCAACTACGGCGGATACGGGGATCATTCCTTATCTCGGTGCCGAAACGCCCCGCGTGAGAATTGTATCTCCTGACGGTGACGGATTCCAACAGGCACTTGTATATGGCGATTGGAGTGCTGCCGTTGACTACAATTCGGTAGGAACGGACAGAAGCACAACCGCCATAGGCACGATAGTTCGACCGCCAATTCACAACGGCAAAGTCTTTGAACTAATCACCAAAACAGGTTCCGGAACAAGCGAGCCTACAACGTGGGATGTCGCACCTGGCGAAACCGTTACGGACGGCGGTTCAAACGTATGGATCTGTCGTGAAGAGGACATTGTTCGCGCTGCGGGCCTTGGATTTACTATAGGAACAACAATGAGTACCGATAGTGACCAAGGTGTTTTTGTTGCCAGAAAGCATTTGCGTACAGGCGATCTGGGCAATGCAGATTCACCCGATCCGCTCACATTTAATTAACAAGGGTTCAATTCCCAAGGGTTCAATTCCCAGAAAGAAGGTGTAGTAATGGCAACGACAACGACAGTAGTTCATTTTTCAGACGGCGAAAAGGCTATTTGTGGCATGAAAAAAGAGGGCACGGAGTCTGTGTTCGACGCACAGGCTGTAACGTGCAAAAAGTGTGCTGGAATGCTTGCCAGAAAAGCCGAGCAAGAGGGCGATCCATTTATTAAGGTTCGCATAAAAAATCAAGACCTTAACGACGGTGTGGACTTCATGTTCACTTACGAGGGCAAAACTTACAGGCTGATCAATAACGAAGAGTATGAGTTACCGACCAGCGTTTGCGAACACCTGAAGAAAATTGCCTATCCGTTCTCAAGGTATGTTCCCGGTTCAGAATCCGGTCAAGCCATGAAAGTTGCGGGTAAGCGGTATCGTTTCTCCGTAATGGCGGCTTAGAAAGGAGGTACATCGTGCATGTACCAAAGATATTTGAAGTGAACACTCACAGGTCACTTGTCCGGTTCTTGATTGGATTAGTGAAAGAATTTAACGCCCTGGTGAAAACTGTGGATGTTCTAACAGGAAAAGTAGATGAGCAGGCACAAGTTCTTCTGGAAGAAATAGTCAAACGAGATCGTTTGTCTGACAGGATCACTGCTCTGGAAGAGAAAGCTAAGAAAGCAGAGGTGGACAAAAATGCAAAAACGTAAAATCCTTATAATGATCATGGTGCTTGTATTCGCAAGTACTTGCTTCGCCGCCGGCGGGACATACCCTATCCGACATAACACCGTACAGCCTGCAAGGCAATTAGTTCGGTTGCTTAATAACCGGATAGGTACGCTTGACGACGAGGTGACGGCCTTAGAAGCGATGACGCTTGGCGGCAAGTACGACAATATCGGCACAGGTGACGTGTTCTACGTCGATAGTGTCACAGGTTCAGATAGTGACACAGGGGTGACATGGGCACTTGCTAAAGCTACGCTCGATGCTGCGGTGGGTTTATGCGCGAATGGTAACAACGATGTCATTTATGTAGCGTCCAAACACGTTGAAACCCTTGCCGCTGACGTTACCCACGATATTGACGGGGTTACGGTCATCGGTATTGGCAACGGGCAACAAGCCCCAACATTCACCTTTACAGATATAGGCGATTCATTCATAATCGACGCTATCGGGGTGACGATTTACAACCTGCGATTTGTCGCGGGTATCGCCGATGTGACGGCCTGTTTTACCTTAGCGGACGAAAGTGATTACGCTTCGATTATTAGTTGTGAATTTCCCGAACCCGGTACAGCTACGTTTGATTTTGCAAGGGTATTTCAGCTTGTAACAGGTGCGGACAATGTGACCATTGCATATAACACAATTATCAATCAGGCAACCTCGCCGGGAATGGTTACGGCTATTGACGGCGGAGCGGCGGCGATTGATAGTTTAACTATTATCGGTAATCACATTAACTCCGATATGTCGGTAGCGGCTATCTTTAGCGATCAAGCTGATACTAACCTGATAATCGCCAATAACACTTTCATCCAGGAAGATGTTGACAAGTTCTGTGTTCAGTTGACCTCGACGGCAACGGGCCTTATCGCCAATAACAAGTTCTGTAATCTTGGCGGTGTGGCGTGGTTCCTCGATCCCGGCTCATGTCATCTTGACGGTAATAATGGTGCTTCGGCGATCAATGCACCGTCCTTTCCGATACCGATTGAGCCTGCCGAGGGCCGATACACAGGGACCGGAAATGTGATCTACGTCGATTCAGGTACCCCCGGTGCCGGTGATGGCAGGAGTTGGGGCACGGCGGTTGCTACTCTCGACGCAGGGGTAAACCTCTGCACAACCCTCACAGGCAATACGATCTATGTTGCAGCCGGCCATACCGAGACGCTGGGAGCCGGTGCCGATGGTGTCGATATTGACCTGGATAACGTCACGGTTATAGGCAAGGGATCCGGCAAGGCGGTTCCTTATTTCGATTATGATACGACAAGTGATGAATTTGTGATCGCCGGAAACAACATCCACATCAAGAATCTGCGATTTCACTCCAATATAGATGCCGTAACGCTGGCTATCAATATTGAAGGCGGTGCGGAAAACTTCATTATAGAGGATTGCCTTTTCGACCTTGAATCCACGGGTACGGATGATTTTGTCGATGCGATTGTTGTTGGAGCGGCCTGTCATGGTGGACAGATCATAAATTGCAGGTGGTATATGGGTGCCGGTTCCGATAACGATTCGGCTATCCACTTCGTCAATGCCGACTACTTGAGGATTACAGGTTGTGAGTTTTACGGTGATCAGGTAGATGCGGCCATTTTCAACGAAACCACCAAGTCGCTTCATGTAACGATCAGGGACAATATAATCTTTCAGGGCACCGAGAACGGAATTGCCGGTTTGAACGCCAAACCCGGTATCTCGCTACACACCGATACCTCCGGTGTAATTGTCAACAACACGGTTTTCTGTAACGTAGCAACGCCGGATTTATCGATTGTAGCGGATGAATGTTTCTTGGCGGGTAATACTTACAGTGAGGACGCGTCAACCGCGGGCAGTTTTCCTGTTGGCACAATGGCTGTAAGTGGTACTCGGTGGGTTGAAAAAGAATTGGCTTCGATACCCACGGCAGGCGACTTGTTTGCCGTTACCGGTGGGCCGATCAAGGTCATAGATATCCTTACCGTAGTGACCAGCACACTTGAGACAACGGCGGCTTTGGTTTCCTACAACGTCGATCCGGCATTTCCCTCTACTGATACGGTTTGGGGTTCGACTGGTACAGCGCTTGACTGGACAGGCGCAATAAAAGGCTCTGTATTCGTATGGGATGGTGTTCTGGCTACTAATTTAGCCAAAACAGCGAATGGCGTGGTGGTATGTCCCGGCACGGATGTTTCGTATGGCTTATTCGTTCCTATTGGCAGCATCGAGATTGCATCGACCGCTACTATGACGGGGACGGTGACGGTTTATATGTCGTATATCCCCATGAGTAGTAAGTCGATGGTAGTAGTTCAGTAACATTTAATGGGGCAGGGGTTTAACCACCCCTTCCCTTTTTTGAGGCTATTATGCTTACCTGGAAACGCAGTGAGATACGCGATAAAGTCCGTGCGATAACCGGACTGACCACTACGGAAGATATGTCTAACGACGAACTGGATGCCCGGATAAACGACTTCTATCGTAACATTTTCCCGACCGAAATATCCTCACCTGAATTTGATACATGGTTTACCCAGGTTACGGCAGCCGATGACGGTGGGGAGTACACTGTCGATCAGGACTACCTAAGACTTGAAACGCCTATGACGACTATGGATTCGGATAATGATTTGGCGAATATTAAATTTCACCAGGACAAAGATAATTTCTTTTGGTTGTACCCGGAAGTGGCAAGCCCGACAACAGGGAGGCCGGCCGATGCTTTGCTTTACGGTGGTAAACTGTACTTACGACCCGAACCGGACGCTGTTTATACGTTCCGAGCGGCTTGTGAAAAAAAGCCCGATGAACTTGACACCGATGATGCTGTGCCTCCTGATGTTCGATGGGGGCCATGTATCGCTTACGGAACGTCGATAGAGATTAAACTCGAAGACGGCGATCGTGATGCTGCGAGCGAATTAGGTTCGATTTACACGTTTTACAAAAACAGAATAACCCAAAAACAGATTGTTCAGAAAAGTCAACAAAGGGCTACGCCCCGACATTAAGGAGTTGAACCATGGGCTCAAAAGTGGAAGGATGGAGAAAATTAGGTATAGGTTTGGGGGCAATAACGGTGCTATCCACAAAAGATATTGATCCTAATACCGCTTTGATTATTGGAACAATTGCCATAACTGGAATTATAGTACAAGGTATTTTGGACTGGAAAACCAAGAAAGGGGATTCACATGAATAATGTTGTGCAAATACGGGACAGAAGAAAACGGATAATAACTCCAGGTCAGGTCGTACCGGGTCCAGGTTGGCCGGTTAGACATTTGAACGCGGGTGTGGCAGGCGTCAAGCAATTACTGCCGACGCCTGGAAACGACCGATCCCATTATGTAACTGGTTTTGTTTTAGGAGGTGGAGCTACAGGGGACGGGTTTTATCTTCTGCGCAGGAACTGTCTGCGATTAACGGCAGCGGCCAACACAATTTCCTTCGCCAACCATTCGACTGATCATAACTGGGGCACTAAGGCCGCCAATGGCGATTTCAGATGTACCTTCTGGTATAAACTTGAGGCTACGACCGCAGCAGTGCCTAACTTAATAACGCGCGGAGACGAGGCGTCGGACGGGTGGAATATCGAATTAACAGCGGCTTCGTTAGTAAAATTCTCTTTTCACGATGGAATGGGTTCTACTATTACTCTTACAGGAGCGACGGTAATTGACGATGGTGAATGGCATTGTATTGATTGTGTAGTTGACCGTAGTTCAGCGACTGGTATGCAGATTTACGTTGATGGCCTGCCTGATGCCACGGCGGTTGACCCGACAGGCAACACACAAGATGTAGCCGGTGGGACAACTGTTGTAATTACCCCCGTCAACAGCGAAGTAATGTATATCTCGACGATAGGTTTCTATTACGGGTCAACTACTCCCCTGACTGCTGCCGACATCCTGGCTGATTACAATTTAGGTATTGGTAAGAAATTCTCCGGTTCGGAAACCGGTTTGCAGTGTGGTTTTAATACCGACGAGGGAATAGGAACATCCTGTCACGATGTCAAAAACGACGCAGGTAATGTCGGAACGATAACAAATGAAGCATGGGCACCATCCAAACAAAACGGAGCAACGGCGACGGTAGCGGTTCAGGGAGTTCCTTTTGAGATAGATACAGTAGCTGCCGACATCGATTACCTTGATGCTATGGGCAAGTTTATAACAAGCTATGAAAGTTTAGATGAAGGTACGTCTGGTTTAACGGTACCGCAGATCGTTACTTTTCCTCACGCTATCAAAATAGGTCGGAACAATCCCTTGAGGATATTGGAAACAGACGGTGCCTTCGATCTAATGGTATTCGGATTTACAGAGAAATATTAAAATGCAAAAAGTCTATTTAGTCGATAAACATGGCGGGGTAATTTTCCCGGGCGAAAGGGCCTCCCGTCAGCGAGTGTGGGAAGAGGTCGGCTCGATCACTGCAATTGTCGCAGCCGGTCAGGCTCCTATTGACGTGGACAAAAGAACCGATGCTCTTGTAGTAGCTTTAGTCGCCGCCAAAAAGGCTGTTTACGAACCCACTGACGGAACGGTAGCTTTTGAGATACGGATCAGGGCAGATGGCAATGAGGATGACAACCTGGTTATTCAGGTGCTTGCCGCCGCCGGGGTCGATCATTACACGAAAGTAGGCGACTTGGTGTGCACGCAAGGTACACAACCGGGCACGGTAGGTTTTTTCTGTGATGACATTATACCGTCAAACAGCGATTGGGAAACTGATCGGCGGGTAGTAGATGCACAGGCAAACTTTATTGCAAGATATGTTCTCAATACTCACGGTCACGATCGGTTCTTATTTGTCTGTACGGATATACAGAACGCAACTAATGTTTATATAGATGTACGACGGACCTCATAATGAAAAAGATTGTCCTTTTAATATTGTTGCTGGCAGTAATTCCCGCACAGGCTCGTTTTGGTGATGAATTTGATTATAGCGAGTATTATACACCAGATGAAGTAGACGCATTGCTTGATCTCATCAACTATGCTTTCGTAACAGGTAATGATGTTCTCACAGACATACTTGCAACTGAACTTGAGACGTTATCTGACGGCAGCGATGCACAATCTTTACATATCCACGATTCAGCATATTACACTGAGACAGAATCCGACACCCTATTCCTGAAATTGGATGCCAGCAATGACCCTATGCAGGGTAATCTTGATATGGGTTTCTTTGATATTGAAAACCCCGACAATATAGACGGTTCGGTTGACCCTGCTGCGATTTCAAGACCAGGAATTTCAGGCACAGCAGATACCAACACAGTCAACAAACTAATAGACTCAACGGCCACTTTTGTAACTGACGGTGTAGCAGTAGACGACTGGGTTCGTAATGTAACCGACAGCACATGGGAGCAAGTAGCGTCGATTGACTCTGAAACAGAACTAACATTAGATTCTGACGCTTTTCCTGATGGGAACGAAGAGTATTACATCACAACGCTGAAAGTAGACGCCCATTGGTCGTTTCAAGACGCAGATAACAATACAACCCTTGCGGCAGCAGAGGGCGGAGCAACTTTCAGCCTCACAGCAGGGACAACAAACTTTTGCAATAGAGGTGTAAAGAAAGGTATTGAGTACGATGGTTCCACCTACCATGAAGCCACAGGATACAAAGGCATTACTGGAACAGGCGACTGGTCACTGTCATTTATGATAAAACCAGAACTTGATGAAGAATTTAATAGTTTTTTATATTGGGGTACAAGTGCCAGCACTGGCAGAAACGTACAAACTCAAGTTAATAACGATAACCGTATTCGTATGTTTTTTGGCAATGGCTTCATAAATGGAGCAACGCCTCTTGTCCCTAATGAATGGTCACACGTCCTTTTCGTCCATCCAAGTGGTGCAAACTATACCCAGATGGTAATATACCTTAACGGCGTAGAAGATACAGGGACAAACAGTGGAACCAATTCGGTAGATATTTTATCTGGCAATGACTTCCGTTTAGGTCAAGTACCCGCAGGTGGAGTCATGTTCACCGGATGTCTTGACGAAGTGGCTTTGTTTGATTCTGAATTAACGTCTGCAAATGCACGCAATATATTTGACCGGCAACAAGACCGTGAAATCAGGGGTACAAGTAATTCTCAAATTGACTGGACCAAGGCAGATAGTAATTTCAGCACGACAGGTACCTTAGATATTGGTGGCGATGGTGTAATTGACGGGGCATTAGGGGTTGGTCTGGATTTAAGTGTTGGTACAAGTTTACTTGTTGTTACTTTCGCTCAAATTGGTACTGGCTTGGATGTTGGTGGAGAGTTTGACGGTATAAACGTCAATCCTACTTCTGGCTTACTGACAGCCCGGGATGGTCTTGATGTTATTGGTGTCACGCAGTTAGGTGATGGTGGTGCTACAAACTATACACAATTTGCAGCAGACGGAGAACTCACTTTAGTAGGCACAGCAAGAGTTTTTAGAAGTGTAGACTTTGAACCGGAAGCAGTAAAGCAAGGAGGAGTGGGGCCAGGCACAAGTACAGAAGATGGCTTTCCGATACACGATTTTCAAGCTACAAATGATGAGAGTGTTTTTATGCACTGGGAAGTACCACACGACTACGCTTCGGGACAAGAAATACATTTGCACGCTGAATACTTTGTTGATACGGCACCGGTAGGAGCGGCGAATGTTACTTGGGGTGTAGAATATAAAAAGCAATCTATCGGGGATAACTTTGATTTTGGGGCAGGTACGACTACGGTAATTGTCAACGATGCCCTTACCACGGGAACTCCTGCTAACGATAAACAAATACACAGTAGCCCCGAAATACAGTTGATAACAACAGGGTTTGAGCCTATGGATGTAATACTTATGAGATTTTTTCGAGATGCAGATGCTTCAGAGGATGGAGCAACAGATAATTTTGGAAGTGATGCGAGATTGTTTAATTATCATCTGATGTTTTTAAGTGATAAGATTGGACAGGCGAGTTAAAAAGAAAACTATAACAAAATGAATTGAGGTGAGTTATGGCAGGAACAGCAGACGACTTCCCAACAGTCGGCGGAGACGAAGACGATTGGGGGGATAAATTAACAGCGTTTTTCGCACGTTCATTTATTATGAGCGGTGATATGAGCGGTCTTTTCGCAATAGTATGCAACCAGAATCAGGTTGTATGTAACCAAAATCGAGTTTTAGTGAATGTACCTGGAGTATAATTATGTCAATTAACAATCCAACAATACTAAACCATAATGCGGTATCTTTGCTGGGCAGTGAAGATTCGGTAAATATGAAAACGGTACAGGCGACTACGCTTTTTACTGTGCCAACCGGTAAAACAATGGTTCCGCACTTTATCATAATCCGAACCAATTCGGCCAGTTTAGCGGTATGTCAGGTAACTTTTGGTTTGAGTAGTGCCCTGACTGATTTCCTGGCAGCCCAGACGCTGACGAATATAACAACTGCGGGTTCTGCTGTAAAGTTAATGCCTGTACCGTCGGCTACACCGGCTGCCGAAGCAAATGAATATACGGCAGGGCAGATTTTCCAGATGAACCTTACAGTTGCGGCTACTGCTGCGGGTACGGCTACGATAGAATTATACGGAGTCTTGGATGACGCATAATGCCTTCTTACGAAAAATATCCTGTTTACGATATGAAGAGCGGTCTTAGGCTTGACAAAGAACCGTGGCTGATCCCGCAGGATGCGTTCGAGAGCCTTGAAGATTGTTTTATTCAAAAAGGTGTCTTAGAAAAGCGATCCGGCAATACTGAGTTCGCTACGTTCGTACATGTAAACCCCGCCGCATTCGGGGCTGGGTTATTCGGGGCAGGTAAATTCGGCATCGGCAGGGTGACTACTTCTCCCGGCAATGCCATTATGGGTATCTTCAATCATTTTATTGGAACTATCGAAACACTATTGTTCTGGGATACCCGCAGGGTAAATAAGTACAATACGGTTACAAAGGTATGTGATGACCTAACTACCCTGAATGTACAGTTCAAGAGCGGTCAGACAGAGATAATCGCAGGGAACACTATCACAGGGGCTACAAGTGGAGATACGGCGGCTGTCGTGGGCGTAGTGCTCGATCAGGGAGCGTGGGCGGATTCTGATGCGTCCGGTACGCTAATCCTGTCCAGTGCCGCCGTAGGCGATTTTACTACCTCTGGCGAAAACATTACCGTCAACGGCTCTACGGTCGCGGCATTAACTGAAAGTTGTGGCTATTTTGAACTATCCGGCGACGATTTAGATTTTATCTGGTTTGAGAACTGGAGGGGCGTAGGATACTTTACCAATAATCAGGATCAGATCCGGAAATATAACGGAACGTATGTCACAAAGTTTAATATCGACCTTGATGTCGAGGGCGGGCCGGATAACGATGTAAATACCTGCCTGCTGATATTTCACATGAAAGGCCGGATAATTCTGTTAAGAACTACCGAGCGGGGTGAGGCCCATAATCAAAGGTTAAGGTGGGCACAGATAAACTCTGACACTTTCAGGGATTCGGACCGGACGGACGCGGATAGGGACGATTGGATCAAAGCCGCCGCTTTTCTTAACGGGGAATTGATAGTCTGGTTTGAGCGTGGGGTTCAAAAGATCGTTTACACCGGCGATCCCAACGTGCCGTTCAGATGGGAGGATGTTGTTGCCGAAGAGGGTTGTTTTGCAACAATGTCGCTGATAAACGTTTCTAACGAGCAAGTAGCGTTAGGTCCGACAAGGTTCCTTTCCTGTGACGGTCGGGAAGTAAATGGAATTGACGACAAGATACCGGACCTCATGCTGACCTTTAATCAATCGGCCATCGCTTATTCTTACGGTGCGGTAATCGAGGAAATGCGACAAGCGATCATTACCTATGCTTCGGCAAACGCAACCAGGGCGGATAAGATGTTGGTCCTTAATTACAATGAGAACAATTTTGCTATTTTTAACTTGCCGGCCCATGTGATCGGATCCTCTTCTTTGCAGTCAACTCCGAGTACCGACGATATGATCGGTATATCTCTTGACGATCTGGATTATTCGCTGGACGATAAGGAACTCCAGGCGGGATATCCGACATCCCTTATAGGCCGAACGAACGGTAAAATATACCGGATAAATGACGGTGGGTCGGATGACGGCTCTGCTATCGTGATGAAAGCCCTCGGTGCAAGGATGAATCCATATTTTAAGGATAATCGCCAAGCGAGATTCCAAAAGGTACAGTTTCTTGTAGATCGAGTAGCTACAACTTTCGACGTTCAGTTCTTTATAAACAGCAGGACAAGTTCTCATTTGACAAAGACCGTAGATTGCAGCGATACAGATACTTCAAAACAGAGAGTTTGGCGATCTGCAACGGTCGGAGCAACTGCTGACTGGCACAGAATGCAAATTGATCATAATACCGTAGGCGCAAAACCTCGGATACATGCTTATATATTCCATTTTAAACCAGCCGGGCCTATTCGTGGATAAACTAAAAACCGAAAATAAATATGTGCTATTCAAGAAAGGTGAAGACTTACTGGATTACCTGCGCAAGATGGTTATCTGGATCGAGAAGTTTTATGCCGATATAGCTACGCGGGTTAATTGGCTCTTGACTAATACTGTCGAAGATCATACGGAGGACGACACTTTAACCGAGTATGAAACAGATAGTGTTCACTCGAATTTAGGAGCAACCGGAACGATCACTTTGACGCTGCCGACCGTAACGGTATCGGGCGTGAAGTTTACGTTTTCGGTGCAAGCTGCACAGGAATTGCGGATTGATCCCGCCGCCGCAACAATACTTGATATCAGCGGACAGACAGCGGACAAGTATAAATGGGCCGATGCTGTGGGTGAAGGTTTAGTTCTTATCAGTAATTCAAGTGGTGACTGGTATGTTATCGCAAAAGCAGGAACATGGACAGAAGAATAATGGACATACTCTTTATATCAAATTCGGGTGAGTGTTTACCAATTGCATGGCGGTTAATGCAAGAGGGTCTGGATGTAGGTGTGTATATCCACAGTCCACAGTACCGCAAGAATTACGATGGTATGCTGCCGAAAGTATCTGTCAGGAATCTCAAAACCGTACTTAAAACCACGGACACGGTTATATTCGATACTACGCGGCCAAACGAGCGGACCAAGCCGGATATAATTTTGCTGAAAACTTTCGGCTTGAAAAGTACGTCACCAGGTGTTTTCGGGCCGGTCGCGGATAAACTCAAAAATGATCACCGTGTTATCGGGGCAAGCACAGTTACCGAAGAAATTGAACTTGACAAGGGTATCAAACTTGCCGAAGAAATGGGTTTTGCTATCCCTGAATTTCACAAGTTCGATGATCTGTCTGAAGGGATAAAATTCCTCACGAAGAGCAAGAAACAATGGGTATTCAAGTCAAATATTGAGTTTACTTACGTTGAGAGTTTCGCGGGTGAACTGTTGGCAAGGATGCTCGAAAAGAAAGTTATCGAGTGCGAATATGTTTTACAGGAGAAAATAGATGGTACGGAAGTTTCGACCGAGATATGGATTGGCAAGCATGGCCCGAAAAATCTAAATCAGACGATTGAGTCTAAAAGAATGATGGCCGGCAATTTAGGGCCAGTGATCGGCTCACAGAGCAATACGGTCTATATGATGGAAAAGACCGACGATCTTATAAGTAAAGCTCTGTTGAAAATGGCCGACTATTTGCATAAAGAGGATTATATCGGGCCCTGCAAAGTCAACTGTATGGTCAGGAAAGGAGTGCCCTATTTTCTCGAATGGGGTCCGCGATTCGGATATGACGCGTTGTACTGTTTGTTTACATTACTCAAAGGAACTATTTCGGAATTTCTATTAAGTGATTTCAATGGAGAATTTCACAAAGGGTTTGCAGTAAGTGAACGTCTGTCAGTTCCTCCATATCCGTATGCGCATCCTCGTTTGCGACATGATTTTGCTAAAGACGTTTCAATCAATAACGATATGGCTAAATTGCCTTTCTTTTGGTTTCAAGACGTTTATTTAGATGCTGGAAAACTTAAATGTGCCGGTTCAGACGGTATCATTTCTGTGGTTACTGCAAAAGGCGAGAACTTAGAACAAGCATGGGGACGAGTTCATTCTGGCCTATCTAAAATAAAAGTAGCTTCATATCTTCAATACCGCACCGATGGACTGAAACAAAGTACGAAAAGATATAATCAGTTGAAAAGTCAGGGCTGGAAATTGCCGCCAAATTAAGGTAAAATATAACTATGAAAAACCCTTGTCCAAAATGTGGCGAAACAGACCTAACACAATTCTACAAATGCAAATCGAGAAAATACGGTTTACAGGTATATTGTAAAAAATGTTCGAGAGAGCGAACGAAAAGACATCACGATAATAATCGCGAACAAATAAATCTCAAAGCAATTAAATACAGAGAATTACATCCTGAAAAAATCAAAGAAGCAAAACGAAAATATAAAGAAAAACATCCAGACAGAATTAAGGCGCAAAGAAAAAAACAACATCTCTTTCGGAAAGATAAGGAGAGAGAAGAACAGTATAGATGGAGAAAAGCAAATCCAGAAAGAATGCGTGAACTAAGGCGCAAATCTAATCACAAAACATACAAAACTGAAAAAGGCAGGATTCGTCAATTACTGGCAACTGCAATAGGCAATTCATTGAAAGGAAACAAAGCGGGTCGTTCTTGGGAGGCCCTTGTGGGTTATACTTTGCAACAATTGATAGTACGTTTGAAACCGACCGTCCCTAATGGTTATACTTGGCAAGACTATCTGGATGGCAAATTGCACCTTGATCATATAATCCCGATTGCGGCTTTTAACTTTAATAAACCAGAAGATAAGGATTTTAAGAACTGCTGGGCGTTAGAAAATTTGCAATTACTGACGGCCTATGAGAATTTAAGGAAAGGTGCTAAAATTGGCCAATAATATAAATGATCTAAGATTTGTGCGGACTTATGAGTTTACTTATATCCCTCAATATTTGTTTGAGCAGACAAAAGAAATGGACAGTGAAACAATTAAACGCGTGTATGCTTTTAATTCATTTCTTGCCAGCTCACCTACCACCTTACTTTATGTTATGCTGACCGATTTGCATGAGATCAAGGGCGTATTGTGGGTGGAAATAGATATTATTGAAGCCAAATTTTTCATAAGGTTGTTATCGGTTGACAAGGAATATCAGTCTATAGATGGCCAACTTATGAACAAAGTGAAAGATTTTCTGTTTGGCTTAGATACAGGGCCGGCATTGAAAAAGGAAATTCAATTTTTAACTATACATCCACAGGCATACGAAAAGGTGGGCGTAACGCGATCAAAAAGAATACTTATGGAGATAAGCCATGATACGAATAACACAGAACGGGATAACGGATCAGATACCGGAACTACTGAATAGGCTTCCACGCTTAACGCTTGGACCATCAAGGCGGGTATATTTTGGCGGCGGCGGTTCGAGTAGCCCTGAACAGGTAAGCAAGTTATTGCCAGAGCAAGAGCAATTATTGACAAGTTTGATCGGTCAGATTAGTCCGGGGCAAGGCGTAACCCCCTATGGTGGTGAACGCGTGGCAGGGGCAGCACCATTACAAGAAACTGCTTTTGACTTAGCCCAAGGTTACGCACCCGGCGTACAAGCTGGTTTTCAAGCTACTTCTCAATTCGACCCAACGCAAGCAGGCCAGTTTCTCGGTACAGGTCAGGAAGCATTAACAGCCGCACTCGCTCCGTTCGATACAGCGGCAGCTACTGATTATTGGCAAACATCACTTGTCGATCCTGCTACTAAAACATTCCGTGAAGATATCATACCGTCGATCGCGGAAAGAGGTGTGAGGTCAGCGGGTACTTCGGACAGCGGACCCATGCAGCGTGAGTTAGCCAGAGCGGGCGGGGATCTTGCAAGCAATTTATCTTCGCAGTTAGGCAATCTTCTTTATAGTGGCCAACAGTCTCAAATCGGACGGCAATTAGGCGGGGCACAATTAGCGGGGCGATTAGCAGGCGTTCCCGGTCAGGTTGCAGGTCAGGGTCAGCAATTATCTTCGCTTGGATTAGGTCAAATGGCCGGAATGGGTGGTGAACAGCGGGGTATCACCCAACAGGGCCTTACCGCAGAACAGCAAAGATGGATGGAAGGACAAGCTTATAATAATCCGTGGTTACAGCAATATCTTGCACAGGCACTTGGTACATCGGCCTTTGACACTGTTGTCGGGCAGGAAAGGCCAAGCATAGCGAGCGAACTGGCTCCGTATGCAATGGCGGCGGCAACGATGTGGGGTACCGGATAGGTTTAGTGACCTTAAAATAAGGAGTAATTAAAATGGCAGTTTTATTTGCACCACAATACATAGACCCGAATGCAGAACTGAAACAGTACATGCTGCAATTCGCTCAGATGATGGGAGATAAAAGAACGGCGAAGGCAGAACGGGGAAGAGTAAAGAGCTTTGCCGAAAGTATTTCACCGCCCGATATATCAACCATTAACGATCAGCGGCTCTTTAGTCCCGGTGGACAAGAATCATTACAAGCCGCTCTATTTGACGGCGGCCCTGCTGCATTCGGTCAACGCCCGGGCCAGCAAACACTTAGTCCGCAGCAAATTCTTCAAAAAGCGTTAATGGCGAAAATAGAGCCATCGCAAGCAATACAATTTGCACAACTCGGACGGAAGCCAGGCAGCGGATACACATTAAGCCCCGGACAGACAAGATACGGACCGGGCGGACAGGAAGTGGCAAGGGGTGCTCCGAAACTCACAGAACCGTTCAAAAAGACATCAGAGGAAACCCAACGGGATAGGGATATGGCGTTTCTTAATAAGGGAAAAGGCAAGCCGTTCCAAGATAGAGAGGCGGAAGAAAGATTGAAAGCCTTGCCGCCTGGCAATTTGATCCACCTTACACCATCAAAAGAAAATGACAAAATCTTTGAAAAATTAATACGTCCATTTATCGGCGAAATCAAACCTACGGCTACTCGTAAAACCGAAAAATTTCCTAAAGGTCGCACGGATAAAATCTTTGGACAAACGGACTTTGAGACTTTGGTAGTAGAATCCATAAAAGAGGGATTGAAAAAAGGTGTTGACCCAGCAAGCATGGAAGCAACGGCACGCGAATGGTGGAATCGTCAATTTGAAAAAGCAAAAGATAAGGCGTTCCAGAAGTTTCAGAATCCAGCGGAATTTCAACAGATAGGCGAACCGACTGGAATCGAGCAAAGACATTTAACGCGAGATGCCAGCCCGGAACAAATAATCCAGAAAGCCGCCGACGAAGGCTTATTAACCGCCGAAGATGTGCAATCTATTACCGCGGGATTACAAGCAGACCCGTCAAAACTCCAGGATGTACTTGACCTGATCGAGAGGAAACGTAGTGGCAAGTGAGTTCGACAACATATTCGGCACTAAACCAAAGAGCGATTTTGACTCTGTATTTGACGGCGGAGTGGCTATTGCAGAGCCTCCAAAAGTAATTAAGCAACCAGTATTACCCGGCCCGAAATTTCCCGGTGGTACACCGCAGAATATAAGGCCCACCATAGAGACCAAAGATCAAAGGCCTATAGACACATCCCTGACAGGGAGGGCGGCCAAAAACTTTGCAAACAGACTTATATTATCTGATATTGAAAAGGCCCGTCCAAGTAGCGGGATGGTAGACTCTGTAGCAGGAATGTCGCAGATAATGGACAATTTTGATAAACTCGAAGATGAGGGTGTGATCAATCCGGATATGGGTTTTTTGCAAGGACTAAAAGCCTTCCCGAAAATGTGGTGGGCTGTAACAAAAGGGTACTATGCCCCACAGAGCCAGGCAGAAAGATCCGCCGCACATGATCAGCTAAAGAAGTATCGAGGGGCTACCGAGTTTGATATACCAACTCCTGAAAATGTAGGTGAAAAGGTTGTTGATGCTGCAACTGGTTTGGCAGCGTTCGTAACCCGAGTAGCGATCACCAAAAAGATATTACCAGCAAGCCTGAATAAATATCCGAATCTCCAACGGGCGATGTCATGGGAACTAACCAACACTGAGGGCTTGCCAGGTGAATCCGCGGCGATGGCCGGCGTTATGGGGAGTATAGGTCAGATACCAGCGGGGACGAGCTTAACGAAAGCGGGACGGTTGTTCTTACAATCCGGTGCGTTAGGTGGTATTACCGCGGCAAAGGGCGGGGATAAGGTCGATATTGCAATAGCAAGTTTAATTCCGTTTGCGTTCGGTGCATTGGACGCGGCCAGAGGTGGAATATCAGACGCTCAAATGGTTAGAAGCTGGCGGCAAAGATTACCTTTCACCCGCGATATCCCGATGAATACTTCGATACGCTACGCCAAAGCACTACGCCAGATGTATAGAACAAAAGGCCAGATGGAAAAAGTGCCGGATCGAAGTGAGAAAATAAATATCAAAGAAGCTGCCCGGGTTCGCAAGAATATCGTCCGTAATGAGAAACTAAGCAAACAATGGGAAAAACAACACGGCCATGCAGTCGATCAATTTATGGTAAAAGCCAACGATGCTTTCAGGAAAGCCGGCGGCATCGGCGATCAGCCTTTTGCCGAGCCAACCCCACAGATCCCCGGAACGGTGCAAGCCAAAGATGCGTTGGGAATAAAAGAGACCGCCCCGCCTGCAGGTGGAGTAACTCACCGTATGCCGGATGGGTCTATAATGCAGGGTCCGGAACATCCTGGAGCGGTACCGGGAAGCACTATTACAGAGCCTACGCAAGCCGCTGTGAGCAAAACGGCCCCACCCCCGACCGTTACTACCCCCAAAGCAGTAGAAGCCAAGCCAGAGGCCGTAGAGCAGAAGCGTAAAATATCTGAAATATTTGAAGACCCCAAGGCCGTAGAGGGGGAAGTGGTAAGCGGAGTTGAAACTACGTTGCCAAAGCAAGGTGGAACTGTGAAGGAGTTTGAGTCTCTTGGGAAGTTACAGCGAGGCAAACCAGAAAGGGCAATGCTAAAGGCCACAGGGTTCCATTCAGGCGTTTTGGGATGGTTGCTTGAACACGTTGGCGATCTTACTCATCGTATGACAGAAGATCTCTCTGGCACAACTGGTGGATTAAAGGGCGATGGTGGGTTTGGTACATCAAAACCAAAGATAGAAAGGGCTTTTAAGTTTCTCACTGAAACTGATTTCGCGGAAAGGGATGTAAGGCAAGCACATGAAGAAAATATAGTAAATAATGCAGAACTCTCGAAATTAAGTGAGTCTGAATATAGGGCAGAACTGAAAAGGCTTGGCAGTATATATTCCGCTGAGCATGCCAAATTGCCTGTATTTAATGAAGTACAACAGAGAGCGAGGGACGCCGCCATTGCATTAGGCAAACAGGATTTCGAGGCAGCCACAGAACATATAACATGGCTTAAAAACCTTATCGACCAGGGTGAAGATGCGTGGAACAAAGCCGCACTTGAAGGCATAGCCCAACCCAAGACAGTACCGCAGACAGTAGCCGAAATATTTGCAGAGCCGACTATAACTGAAAAATCAGTAACGCCAAAGGTTACGGAAAAAGAAGTTGTAATAACAAAACCCTCCGAGGTAACAACTAAAATTCCATTAACCCCTAAAGAAATAGTTACCGAACAGAACCCTACGATAAAATTAAAAGCTAAAGAAGCACAGATTTTTAACGAGGCGGTAAGAACTCAAGAGGAAATAACTGCCGCAGAAGCCGGCGAAGTAGGGATTGAACCGGGGTCTATACCTTTCTCTGAACATATAGCTACTTTCCACTCTTATCAATTACCTCAAACATCAAAAATACCCAAAATAACCAGACAAATGAAAACTGTAAATGGTTTGCGGTTAGCTGGCAAGATCACTCCGACTAAGGCAAACATAAGAATTCATAAATTGAGACAATTAGCCATCAAGCAGGCT
>SDBS01000565.1_pt1 | contig 36333 bp, 33 predicted proteins | sample 2277091 | NCBI WGS metagenome assembly SDBS01 (sample SAMN10404972, study PRJNA504765) | marine sediment metagenome | isolation source: marine sediment core GS10_PC15, 163 cmbsf | place: Arctic Ocean: Southern Knipovich Ridge | collected 2010
CAACTTCAACGAGAATCCCATTCCAAGGTTAGATCATGCTCGATCAGATATCGGATCGTCTTCAGGCCGTCGTCAAGTTCCTCCGTGGTGAGGCCAAGATCACCGAAAAGAACATGGGTGAGGCCCTCAAAATGCTCCGGATGGCTTTCCTGGAGGCGGATGTCAGCTATAAAGTCGTCAAGGAGTTTGAAGCCCACATCAAGGAGAAGTCGCTGGATGAGGCTGTCCTGGACAGCCTGACCCCGGCCCAGCAGGTCATCAAGATCGTCCGTGACGAACTGACGGACATGCTGGGGCATTCCCAGAGCAAGCTGGAGTTCAGCCCAACTCCTCCTTCCGTCTTCATGCTGGTCGGGCTGCAGGGCGCAGGCAAGACCACAACCTGCGGTAAGCTGGCCCGAAAGGTGGCCGAGCAGAAGAAGGCGCCGCTGCTGGTATCCTTTGACCTGAAGCGCCCGGCCGCCCAGGACCAGTTGAAGATCATCGGACAGACCCTCCAGATTCCCTTCTACGAGCTGTCTCGAGATCAAATGGCCCACCCTCAGGAAGCGCTCCGGGAGGCGGTGGACTACGCTCGGGAGCACGGGCATGATCCGCTCATCGTGGATACGGCCGGCCGCCTCCATGTGGACGAGGAACTCATGGAAGAGCTTCGGCTGGCTCGGAGTATCCTGAATCCCGTCGAGACCATCTATATCGGGGATGCCATGACCGGACAGGATGCGGTCAGGAGTGCCTCCGAGTTCGCAGAAAGGATCGGCCTGACCTCCATCATCCTGACCAAACTGGACGGTGATGCCCGGGGAGGCGCGGCCCTGTCGATCGTTTCCGTGACAGGGAAGCCCATCAAATTCGTGGGTGTGGGCGAAAAGTTAGATCGCCTGGAGGTCTTCCATCCCGACCGCATGGCCTCGCGCATCATGGGAATGGGTGATGTGCTCTCTCTCATCGAAAAGGCGGAAAAGGAGACGGACCTAAAGGAAACCGAGGAACTCGCCCGCAAACTTAGGAAACAGGAGTTTTCTCTGGAAGATTTTCGAAAACAGCTCATCCAGCTCAAGAAGATGGGCCCCCTATCCCAAGTCCTCGGCGATCTTCCGGTGGGCGGCCCCTTCAAACAGATGTCCAAGCTGAAGGTGGACGACAAGAAGCTGGCCTATTTCGAGGCCATCATCAACTCTATGACCCCCAAGGAGAGGGATAATCCCAAAATCATCAACGGCAGCCGCCGGCAGCGGATCGCCCGGGGGAGCGGCCGCCCGGTGTCCGAGGTCAACCAGCTGCTCAAACAATACCTGGAGATGCGCAAACTGTTGAAGAAATCCCAGTTCCAGAAGATGCTCTCCTCGTTCCCTAACTGAACCGATCCTCCCACGGCAGGGTGAATGCCGGCCTGAACTCCCGATGCGAAACAGAAAACGAGACGTCATTCCACATGCCAATCCTTTTAGGCGGGTGGTTGGGGTGGAGAGATGGCGGGTGGTTGGGGTGGAGAGATGGCGGCGGACTGGGTTTGGCTCATGGCGCTCCTCCTGATAGGGTGGGTGGATTACTCTGTGGGGGTGGACTGGACGGCCTTGACTTTGGGGATTTTTTCCGATATCATCACAGTTCACTAAAATGGAGAAGAATAGTTTAAAATGGTATCTATCCGATTGATGAGACTTGGTGCGAAAAAAAGACCTTTTTATCGTGTGATTGTGACCGATAGCCGGCGGCCGAGGGAAAGCAAGGCCAAGGAGATCATCGGCTTTTATGATCCTCTGAAAGAGCCGGCGGAGATCAAGATCGACATGGAAAGAGCGAACTACTGGCTGGAACAAGGAGCCCAAGCGTCCAAAACGGTACAGTCGCTTTTGGATAAAGCTTCTAAGTCCGAAAAACCATCGGTTTAGCAACGCTAAAAGGAGGTTGCAGTGAAAGAACTCGTAGAATTGATCGCCAAAGCCTTAGTGGACAGTCCGGACAGGGTAGTTGTTTCTCAGTTGGATGGCGAGCAGACCACAATTCTGGAACTCAAGGTCGCCCCGGAAGATCTAGGCAAGGTCATCGGAAAGCAGGGACGAACCGCTCGCGCTATCAGAGTGATTCTAGGTGCCGCCGGAATGAAAGAGAAGCGGAGATACAACCTGGAGATCATCGAGAAGGTTTGATTTGATCAGCATAGGGAGGGTCGTTAGAAGTCAAGGGAGGCGAGGCGAGCTTCGCATTCGGGCGGGACGCCCCGCAAAGCCTTTTTTTTTCACGGCTATATTTTGAGCGAGAGGGGCGCCTAGACGCATTTAAAGTCGAAGCCGTTCGTGTTTTCAAAGAATTCTACATCGTCCGATTAGGGGGAATCGAATCCATCTCCCAGGCCGAGGAGTTTATCGGCTCCGAGGCATTCGTGGCCAAGGAGGATCTGCATCCCCTTGACGAGGGCGAGTTTTATTTTCACGAGATCGAGGGCTTCTCGGTCGTGACCTTGGACGGCAGGGAGGTCGGCAGGGTCAAAGATGTGATCGGAGTCCCGGGCAATGACCTGCTGGTCGTGGCCGCTGGTGATCGGGAGATCCTGGTTCCCCTGGTCCGGACCATCTGCCGGGAGTTCGACCTCCGGAACAAGCGGCTGGTGATCGATCCGCCGGTTGGGCTTTTAGATATAAATGAGATTTGATATAATTACACTTTTCCCCGAAATGTTCGGGTCTGCTCTGTCAGCCGGAGTGGTGGGGAAAGCGATCGAAAAAAGGTTATTGAGGGTGAATGTCCACAATCTCCGCGATTTCGCGACCGATAAGCACCGCCAGGTGGACGACCGTCCCTTCGGCGGGAGTCCGGGGATGGTATTGAAGCCCGAACCGGTTTTCGCGGCTGTGGAGCATATCCGGGCGGCCGAGGAGACGCCTGTCTATCTGCTTTCACCCCGGGGAAAACGATTCGATGCCCGGAGAGCGGAGGCGATGGCCGGGGAACAGGGAATCATCCTCATCTGCGGTCGATATGAGGGGGTGGACGAGCGCGTGATCCAGCATCTGATTACAGATGAGATCTCCATCGGGGATTACGTCCTGACGGGGGGGGAGGTGGCAGCCATGGTCATCGTGGATGCGACTTCCCGGTTTATCCCGGGTGTCGTGGGGAAGAGCGAGTCTGTCGCGTTTGACAGCTTCAGCCAGGACCTGCTCGAGCATCCGCAGTATACCCGCCCCCGGGATTTCAGGGGCATGAAGGTGCCGGAGGTCCTGGTTTCCGGCAACCACGAGCAGATCGAAAAATGGCGTCTGAGGCATTCGCTGGAGAAAACCTGGCGAACACGGCAGGACCTCCTGGCCCGGAAGAGCCTGACCCAGGGGGAACGGCGGATGCTGGACGACATACAAAATGAAACGAAAGGAAACACCCATGAATCTCATTGATAAGGTCGAGGAAAAACAGCTGAAACAGGACATGGAGTCCTTCAACATCGGTGACGCCGTCAAGGTCCACGTGGTCATCCGGGAGGGCGACAAAGAGCGGATCCAGGTATTCCGCGGTGATGTCATCGCACGGAAAGGGTCCGGGGCCCGCGAAAGCTTCACTGTGCGCAAGATCTCGTTCGGAGTGGGAGTGGAGCGCGTCTTCCCCCTGCATTCCAAGATGATCCGAAAGATCGAGGTCGTACGCCGCGGCAAAGTCAGACGGGCCAAGCTCTACTACCTGCGCAGCCTCCGTGGCAAGGCAGCCCGGATCAAAGAGGCGCGCTGAAGCCCCGCTGCAAATCCTGGCCGTAGTTTCTCTACCGGATTTGATTGAAAATCCAAACCCTCCCTTTCTGATTTGACTAAACTATTCTGGATGATGTTCGCGGCCGGCCACACCGCCGAGGTCGGATTGCATCGTCTGGGGCATAATCGCGGCGGGAATTGATGTCGCCATGGGAATTGGTGTATCATCTCAAGGATGCATACGGTTTGAGGCGAAAAGAGACAGATGCCCGATTTTCAGCTGGAACGCCGCGCCCTGGCCCAGGGATACCGTGCAGTGGCCGGTCTTGACGAAGCCGGCCGGGGCGCCCTGTTCGGCCCAGTGGTAGCGGCCGCCGTCATATTTTCGCCTGAGCTGATCCAAGGAACGATAGGGGATTGGATGTGTGAGATCAACGACTCCAAGCTGCTTTCACCGCGGAAGCGACAGCGTCTGTGCCGGCTTATCCTCCAGGGCGCAGAAGCCGTTGGTTGGGGGATGGCTCACAACATCGAGATCGAAGAGCGGAACATCCATTGGGCGGCCCTCGAGTCCATGCGCCGTGCCATCGAAAGGCTGGCCCTGGAGCCCGACTTTCTTTTGGTTGACGGATTCCGACTGAATGATGTAGATTATTCTCAAGAGAGGGTCCTTCAGGGAGACAGAAAGAGCATCACGATCGCGGCGGCTTCGATCGTCGCGAAGGTGCTGCGGGACGAGATGGTGATTCACTTGGACCGCATCTTCGAAGGATACAGCCTCGCCAGACACAAAGGGTACGGAACCCGGGAGCACTACCAGGCGCTCCGGAAATTGGGCCCCAGTGTGTTCCATAGGCGGACTTTCAACCTGAAGGACAGAACGGACTCATGAACGGCCAAGAGAGAGCCAAGATCGAGGCCCAGGCGGAGAAGCTGATCAAGCGGGGCAGGCTGCAGGATGCTATCACAGAACTCCAGAAATTGCTGTCCGGTACAGAACAGGACATCCCTATCCGGACCCAGATCGGCGACCTCTATGTTCGGGCCGGCCAGAAACGCAAGGCCGTCGAAGAACTGCTCAATATCGCCGATTTTTATGAAAAGAAGGGCCTGAATTCCAAGGCGATCGCCACACTGAAACGGATCGGTCGCGTCGATGCCGAGTCCCTGGAAGCGATCCAGAAACTGGCTCGTCTCTACAACAACCAGGGCTTCACCTCTGAGGCCCGTAGGGAGTATGCCAAACTGGCCGCCGCTCTGGCAAAGCAGAACAAGACAGACGAGGCGATCAAGGCCTATGAAACCCTCCTGGAGCTGAGTCCTGAGGATATGGATGAGCGGATCATCCTGGCCGGGCTTCTGCATAAGAAGGGGAAGGTCGATCAGGCGGTCGAAGAGTACAACACCGTGGCCGAATCCCGTATTCGCAAGAATCGTCTGGAAGAGGCCCGCAAGATCCTGAAAAAAGCCAGAAAGCTGAAAGACGGCCATCCACGGACCCTGACCAACCTGATCGAGCTGCTCAAGCGGGAGGACAAGAAGCAGGAGGCCCTCGATCTCGCCAAGGCTTTCCTCAAGAAAGACACGGACAGCATCAAGGCCCTGTATCTTCTGGGGAATCTGTATGTTGAGAGCGAAAGCGCCGAGCTGGCGGAAGAGGTGTTCTCCCGGATCATTTCCCTCCGTCCCAAGGAGGTGGAAGCCAGGGTCAAGATGGGGCGACTCCTGATCCGGCGTGGGGAACTGGATCAGGCCTTCGAAATGTACGAGCCGCTGGTCGATTCCCTGGTGCGGAAGCAGAGGGAAGACAAGGCGGTCGGGTTGCTGGGTCTGGTGCTTGCCTCGAAACAGGCCCACTTGCCCACTCTTGAGAAGCTGGCCGACATCTATAAGCTTAAAAAACAGAAAAAAGACCTCGAGGTCATCTACGGCGTCCTGATCGAACAGTACCGCAGGAACGGCCTGCTGAAAAAGGTCCTGGCCCTTCAGGGGGAGCTGGTGGAGATGTTCCCCGAGAACCAGACCTACTACTCCGACTACCGCTTCCTCAAAGGGGAACTGGGCAGCCCGGAGGGAGAGCTGGAGGAAGAGCCTGCTGCCGTCCGTGTGGACGAGACCGCCGAGATCATCGATTCGACGCTCGCCAAGGTTGATCTCTACATAGAGCAGGGCCTGTTCAAGAATGCGCGCCGCATCCTGGACAACCTGATGATGCGCTACCCTGACGAGAAAAGGGTGGCCGCGAAGATCGAGGAGATCAAACAGCTAACGGCTGAGAGCAGGACCAAGGATATCGCCCGTAAGATCGGAAAGGTCCACAAAAAAGAGACGGAACTGCTAGATAAGCTCTCCGGAATCATGCCCAAGGGCGGACCCCAGGCCTTTGCCGACGAGCTCATGGACGGCCATCTTTCCGCCGCCGACATCTTCGCTGAGACCGATCTCATCCCCATCGTGATGCAGGAAGATCAGGACGAGGACAAGTTTTTCGACCTCAAAGACATCATCGGAGATGAACTGGACGCCATAGAAGCCGTCTGCAATGTCCAACTTCGCGGCGATACGGCCAGCGTGGAAAAGGCTCTGACGGAGATCGTGACCGACTTCCGCAAGGCTCTGGACGAAAAGGTGGACGAGGATGATTATGAGAGCCACTACAACCTGGCGGTCGCCTTCATGGGGCAGGGACTGTTCGACGAGGCCATCAAAGAATGCAAACTGGCGGTCAACAGCAAGAAACTGGAGATTGACAGCCTCACCCTGATCAGCCACTGCTATGCCCAGAAAGAAGAGCCGAGGGAGGCGGTCCGCTGGCTGGAGAAAGCCCTGGAAAAGGCGGGACAGGACGCCCATCAGTCTTTTGCCCTAAAGTATGAGCTGGCGTCCCTCTATGAATCCATGAACGACCGCAGGACAGCACTCGAGTTCTACGAAGCTGTTGCGGGCTGGAACCCGGAGTATCGGGATGTGGCGGCCAAGCTGCAGTCTCTCCAGCCCCAGCGCTGACCTCTATCAACTGTCGTTGTGGGCCCGGCCCTTTCCTCCGGAATGAGAATATCTTCGAGGGGGAAACGTTACCCATACGGTGAAGGCATGGGAGGAAACTCGGGTGATCTCCGGAAGCAGGCCGGAGAAGTGGGCCTGGACCAGACAGAACCGCGTGTCGCATTGATCGGGAAGAGCAAGGCCTTCCTCCATCTTTTGGTGCTGATCGAAAAATTCAAGGATTCCACCGCCCCTGTCTTTATCGGAGGGGAGAGCGGCACCGGAAAGGAGGTGGTCGCCCGCTCCCTCCACCGAAGCGGCCCACGCTGCCGATCCCGTTTCGTCGCGATCAACTGTGCGGCCCTGCCCGAGCATCTGATCGAGAGTGAGCTTTTCGGTTACGCCCGGGGAGCCTTCACGGGAGCGGTTCGTGACAAACCCGGGCTGGTGGAGGAGGCATCCGGGGGAACCCTGTTCCTGGATGAGATCGGGGACCTGTCCCCCCATCTTCAGGCCAAGCTCCTGCGGCTTATCGAGGAGCGGGAGATCCGCAGGGTCGGGGAAAACCGGTCACGGCCGGTCGATGTTCGCTTTATAAGCGCCACCAACAAAGACATCAAGATCCAGGTGGCTGAGGGAGACTTCCGTGAGGATCTCCTCTATAGGCTGAGGATCCTGCCCATCGAGCTTGAACCCCTGCGTCGCCGCAAGGAGGACATACTGCTGCTGGTCGATCATTTCCTGGCGAAATTCTGCCGGGAGCTGAAAAAGGGCCGGGTGTTTATCACTCCTCAAGCCCGGGAACTCCTTCAGGAGTACTCATGGCCGGGAAATGTCCGGGAGCTCCAAGGTGAGATCCAGCGCTGCCTGATCCTCTGCAGCGAATCTTCCCTCATCACCGAACGGGACCTGTCACAGCGTATAAATCCATATGAAGAAACGGAGAGCGTGTCTTCATGTTATGATTATTTTCAGGCCAAGGCAGAGTTCGAAAAACGCTTTCTGCGCCAGGCCCTCAACCGCTTCAATTACAATCGGTCGCGGACCGCACAGGAGATCGGCTTGAGCCGGCAGGGGTTGTTCAAACTCATTAAAAAGCACTGTATCGAGATCCCAGGGCCCGGGGAACAGGAGTGATTGGGATTTCCTTAGCCTGAACAATTCATAAAAAATGTCAATATTTCACGTAATACATGTAATATCGAGGGATTACATGAGATTTTTCGGTGAGCACACAAATAACTAATTTCTCCCATTGTTATATTGACTCGTGAATTATCCAGGTTAGGAATCCGGCTGTTATAATGGTATCATTTATCCTGCAGAAAAAATGTAGGTTGGTCGACACATGATAGATAATGAAGATGAGGTTTTCCCGGTCAATTGTCCCTGCTGCCACAACCGGCTCTGGATCGACCCCAAGTCGAGGGCGGTCATAAAGTCGGAGAAAGCGGCCAAGGAAAAAAGTTCCCTGGATGCCCTGCTGGCCCAGGAGAAGCAAAAGCAGGAGGGCATGGACCAGAGGTTTGCCTCGACGGCCGAGCTGGCACGGAAGAAGAAAGAGGAAGCCCGCGACAAGTTTGCCAAGGCTTTCGGCAGCCTCGATGATGATGGCGCTTAATCCTTAGCCTACCAAGGGAATTCACAGGCTAGGTTGCCTCAACTCATCGGATTTTACATGTGTGTCTGATACAGCCAAGGCGATTCTCCGGTCGAGGTTGCTGTAGCTGTGAGGAATCGTTGGGTGAGTCGTAGATGTCTACTACGAACCCGGCGTGACGAAGCAGATGCAGTGAGATCGGCAGAAGAATCGCCTTGGCTAGGAGCCGATTTCGGTTTCGTCGTCCCGTATCTTTGGCGCCATGCTGAATCCCGTTAAACCGAAGATCGCCAGGATCAGGACCGAGACATAGTTCATCACGGCCCAGGGTAGGTAGGAAAAGGTCGGGACTCCGATGGTCCCGGTGATGTAGACCCCGGCCATGCTCCAGGGAATCAGGGGGACGATGATGGCCCCACTCTCCTCCACGATCCGCGACAGGTTCTTGGCCGCCAGATTTTGTTTCTTGTAAATCGGGGCCAGGAGTTCCGCGGGGATGATCATGGATAGATAGGAACTCCCCGTCACCATGGCGGTCACGATGGACGTCGCGATGGTGGTAAGTACGATGCTCCACACCTGGTTGGCGAAACGCATCACCCGGTCCAGGATCACGGAGAGAAGGCCGGTGGCCTGCATGATGCCGCCGAAGCTGAAGGCCGTGAACGCCACCAGCTGAGTCTCCATCATGCTCATCATGCCTCCCCGGGAGATAAGGCTGTCCACCTGCTCGACTCCGGTGGAGGCCTGGTATCCGGTGTTGACGGCGGTGGCGACTTCTATTATCGAGGCCTTCTGAAAGACCACGGCCAGGATCCCAGCCACAAGAGACGAGAACAGCATACCCGGGATGGTGGGTTTCTTGGTGGCGGCAAAGTAGAAGACGATGGCCATGGGCAGGAGCAGCAGGACGTGGAAATGGAAGTTATCCTTGAGTGTCTGGGTGATCAGCGTCATGCGCTCCGAATCCACCTGGGCATCGCCATAGCGAAGGCCGACCAGGAAATAGACCAGGAGCCCGATCAGCCAGGCCGGAGTGGCGGACCACATCATGTGTTTTATGTGATCAAACAGGTTCGAACCCGCGGCCACAGGGGCCAGATTGGTCACATCGGAGAAGGGTGACATCTTGTCACCGAAGTAAGCCCCGGCCACGATGGCCCCGGCCGCCGGGCCCAGCGGTATGCCCAACCCCATGGCGATCCCGATAAAGGCGACTCCCAGCGTCCCGATGGTACCCCAGGATGTCCCCGTGGCAATTGAGGTGAGGGAGCAAACGAAACAGGCCGTCACCAGGAAGAATTTGGGCGATATGAGCTTGAGTCCGTAGTAGATCACCATGGGGATGGTCCCGCTCGCGATCCACGAACCGATGAGCACACCCACGCAGAGCATGATCAGGATGGCGGGCATGGCCTTGTGGATGCCGTCGACGATGCCCTTTTCCATCTCCTTCCAGGTGAAGCGTAGTAAAAATCCCAGGCATCCGGTGAGGAAGGCGGCTGCAATCAGAAGCACTTGAGGACGGATCTTGTACACCCCATACCCGACCCCCAAGAGGAGCCCCATGGCCAGCATGGGGATCAGGGCCACCCCGAAGCTGGGTTGGCGTCGGTGCGGAGGGACATGTGAGTGGCTGTCGTTCATGTTGGTAGTCCTTTCGTTTACTTTGTGGAAAATGTTCTCCTGGCCAAAAGATCCCCTCCCGCCATCATCACCCGTCCGCGAGCCAGAACATCTGTCAGGTTCCAGTCCCTGTCGAAGGCCAGCAGGTCCGCGTCCTTGCCCGCCTTGATCTCGCCTTTCTGTTCCAGCTGGTAACAAGCCGCCGGATTTCGGGTAAAGGGCGCCAGGGCCTCGGCGACATCTAAGGTCCCGTTCTCGACCAGGAAGCGGAAATTGGCCAGCAGGCTTTTCTGCGTGGCGATGGTCAGACCGGTGAGCCTGCCCTGCGGGTCGAAGACGGGCATGCTGCCGTTGCTGTCGGAGCTTACGGTCAGCCTCTCCAGCGGTATCTTCTTGTCCAGGCAGATCTGGATCGACCGGGCAATGCTGAGATACCCGTTATCCTGGGGATCCGGATCAGAGCCTGCGGTCAAATCCATGAAGCCCCCCTCCTGTACGTAAGCGATGCCTTCGGCCAGGAGCTCCGGATTTCGGTTGATGTGGGTGGGGATGACCTGTGTGGCCGGGATCTCCGTCTCCCGGATCAGCCGGAACAGGAAGTCCAGCCTGCGTGGCCCGTCTCCCAGGTGGCAGTGCAGGATACCGGCCTTCCCTCCCAGCAAGCCCCCGACCCGGCATTCCGCCGCCAGCCGGGCGAATTCGTCGAAGGTGGGCTGTGCCGAACGGTGGTCGGAAACGGCGATCTCGCCTGCTCCGATAACCTTCGGGATGAGGATGAGGTCGGAGCGGACTCCTCCCGTCAGGGTCTTCACCGGGATCTCGTAGGATCCGGTGAAGATGCATGTCGAGATCCCCTCGAGTTCCAGGCCGTTGGCCTTGGCCAGGAGAGAGCTCATGTGGCGTGTGGTCCCGTCTGTGCCCAGGCAGCCGATCAGCGTGGTCACCCCGCTGGTGATGATATCTTCCAGGAAGATCTCCGGGGCGCGTGTAGCCGGGCCCCCTTCCCCGCCGCCTCCCAGGATGTGAACATGGCTGTCGATGAAACCTGGGACCAGGATTTTGCCGGAGACATCCAGTTCCTCTATGGGAATGCCGGAAAAATCAGCGAGTCCGGGAGGGGCCAGGGCCACGATCTTGCCGCCTGCCAACACGACATCCTGAGGACCCAGAGGTTCGGGCGCATAAACATCACCTCCCCGCAGTATTCGGATCATGCTCCCCTCCTGTTTCTTGGTTGGAAACGCATGGGGTCATATTTAAACCAATCGGATCATTTATGCAAGTACCTTCCCGAAAATGTTCATCTTAATCTAGGAGCCGAGACTAATACATGCTAAAATATGCGATCAGTCTCATGGACGCCTTTGAGAAAGATTTCCTGCAACTGAGGCCAACCCTCATGAAGTGGGTTGGATTGGCTCTCTTCGGCAAGAAGATTCAGGTTTCGGGCATGGAAAACCTGCCCCTGCAGGGCCCGGTGATCATCGTCGGAAACCACATCGGGAGCTACAAGGACATCGCCACTCTGCTCCGGATCTCCCCCCGCCAGATCCATTTTATGGCCAACCAGGAGATCTTCGACCGGGAAAGCTTCCATGCTCTCATCCGTTTCCATCTCAAGCGCCATTTAAAGGAATTCGGTTTACTGCTGGATGTCGCCGTAAGGCCCATCACGGTCCCTTTTGTCAACTTCATCTCAGACAACATCGGAGCCGTCGGGACCATCCCCGTTGACCTTATGAAAGGCGGCACCAGTGCCCTCGGGAAGTGTAAGGGTTTTCTCCAGGAGGGGAGGGCAGTGGTCCTGCTTCAGGGGAGGGGGCGGATCAATCCCAAGGATTCCCATCCCTTCATGAGCGAGTTCCGGCGCGGGCCGGCGGTTATCTGTAATGAGCTCTACCGATCCAGCGGACTTGTGGTTCCGGTAGTACCGGTGGCTATGTTCGGGACTCACTTACCCTGGGTCGTACCCGGCAGGATCAAGGTCGGCATCGGGCGGCCCCTGCGCATAACGGATTACATGGCAGAGGATTTTGCCCGTACCATTTCCCGATTCCGGTCCGCCATGGAACAAAGCATCCGGGTCCTTTTGTATCCACTGGTCAAGGGTGAATGATCGGGCTTAGCGGTCGAAATACGAAAGAATCTCCTGATTGATCTGGAAGAACAGCCCGTAGTTGGGCTTCACTTTTTTTTCTTCCCGCAGTTTGGTGTAAAAAGAAGCGAACACCATGTTGCGTTTCTGGTCCAGCAGGTTTTGGCGTTCCGTTTTCCGGTTCTCGCTGAATTCCTCCCGGGTGACCTCCTTGCGATCGAGGACACGCATCAGGATATAGCCGTTGTCATAGCGCAGGGGCTGGCTGAGCTGCTCGAGGGGAGAATCGAAAACGATCGTGTCGATTTCGGGATTCTCACCGATTACGCTCAGATACTGCTCCCGCTTGTGTTCTTCCGCGGTCTTGAGCTCAAAACCGTGATCCTCGGATACCTGCTCGAAAGACAGGGTTCCGAGTTCGGTGCGCAGCTCTGCGGCCTTTTCCAGGGACAGCTGTCGCTTCCTCTCCAGCTCCAGGTCTTCCCTGATATCGGTTTCCGCCTCTTCGAAAGTGGCGGCCCGGCTGGGATCGATCCTCTGCAGCTGGGCCAATCCCACGCCCGAGTAGGTGAAGATGGGAGTGGAGATCCTCTGGTCCTCCAGCTGGAAGAACGAACGGCTGATCGATCCCGAGGAGTCGATATCCAGGATGGGATCGCCCTCTGCCAGCGGGCCCGAATCCTGGAGCGTGTACCCCAGTTTACCGCTCGCCGCTTCCAGGCTCTTTCCCCTCTTGGCCTCCTTTTCCAGCAGGGTGATCCGCTCTTCCACCAGTTTTTGGACCTCCTGGTCGGTGAGGATATCCCGGATCCGTTCCCGGACTTCCTCCAGGCTTTTCTGTACGGCCGGGCGCTTTTCCGTGACCTTCAGCAGCGAGGCTCCATCGGCCGTCTCCACCACCTCGGAAAGCTCTCCCGGTTCTTGGCCTTCGATGACGCCCTGCTCCTCCGGGGACAGCCGTCTCCACTCGAACTCGCCCCAGTCGCCTCCGGCATCGGCCTTTTCATCCTGGGAGAGTGTTTTGGCCAGTTCAGAGAAGTCCTCGCCCTGTTGAATCCGCTTCCGGATGTCTCCCATCTCGGCCGCCAGCAACCCGGCTGCCTTGCCGGCCAGGGGCAGGTAGATGCGGCTGACCCGGATGGCTTCAGGATCTTCGAACTGGGCCATGTTGTCCTCAAAATAATCCTGGATCTCCGAGTCCTCGAGAAAGACTTCCGACTTGAGCGCTTCCGTGCTTAGGAACACGTATGTGCCGGCTCTCCTTTCAGGGATCTGGTAATCTTCCTGGTGTGTCTGGAAGAATTCCCGGAGATCCTCGGGAGAGGGCTCCTCCGAGAGCTCCATCTTGTCCTCGGGTATGACCAGGTACTCGAGCTTGGCACTCTCGTTGGTCTTCGTGTAGTTATCCCAGAGCTCGTCCTCCGACACCGTGACGCCGGATGTGATCACTTTGACCGCCTTTTCGATCACGATCTCCTTCTCCAGGCCCTGTTCGAACTGGCCGGCCGACATACGATTCCAGTTCAATATGCGCTGGTACTCCTCGAAACCCACGAACTGTCCGTCCCTTTGGAAAATCGGCAGGTCCTTAACCCGTTCTGCGATCTCCGCATCCGAGGCCCGGATACCCATGTCGTCGGCCAACTGAAGCAGCAGTGCCTGCTGGATAACCTGCTCCAGGACCTGCTGTGGGAGGTTGAGCTGTTGGATGAAGTTCTGGTCCAGTTCAGGCATCTGCTGCTGCAGGGATTCTATCCTCTGCTGGAGGTTCTGCACGTATAAGTCGACCGGGATCTTTTCCTTGCCCACGGTCGCTATGGTGGTGCTGCCCTGCCCGCGCTGCACGCGTCCGGCCCCCCCCCAGTCCACGAATATGGTGATGATGAAGGCCAGTATGACAAACCACAGTATAGGGGCCAGGGATTTCACGTTTTTGCGCATGTTCTTTAACATTGTATTACCTCATTCTCTCGAGTCGAACCGATTCACTCCTTGAGCAAAAGCCGGGCGATGACCATCCGCTGGATCTCGGATGTGCCCTCGTAGATGGAAAGCACGCGGGCATCGCGGTAAAGCTGTTCGATCAGGAATTCCTTGGAATAGCCGTATCCTCCATGGATCTGGAGCGCCTTGTAGACAATCTGGTTGGCCGCTTCCGAAGCATACAGTTTCGCCATGGCAGCGGCCTTGGTGAACGGTTTCCCCAGGTCGTAAAGGGCCGCCGCCCGGTACGTAAGGAGCCGAGAGGCCTCTGTGAGCGTCGCGATATCCGCCAGCATGAACTGTACGGCCTGGAACTGAGATATGGTCTTTCCGAACGCCTCGCGCTGGCGGGAATAGCCGACGGCCTCGTCCAGCGCGCGCTGGGCCAACCCGACAGACTGAGCTGCGATGCCGATCCGGGAACAGTCGAGGCAGTGCAGGGCGATCGAGATGCCTTTACCCTCTTGGCCCAGCAGATTTTCCTCCGGGATCTCACAGTCCTCCAGCACCAGATCCGTGGTGGTGGAAGCGCTCAGCCCCATTTTTTCCTCGATCTTGGAGATGCGCAGTCCCGGTGCGTCACGATCTGCCAGAAAAGCGCTGAGTTTCTTGGTCCCCGGCTCCGTTTCGGTCAGGGCGAACAGGATAAAGGCGCCCGCATCGTTTCCGTTGGAGACCCAGGCTTTGGCCCCGTTCAGTACAAATCTCCCCTCCCTGTGAACGGCCTGGGTGGTGAGGGCGGAGATGTCCGAACCGGCCCCCGGTTCCGTCAGGGAGAACGCGCCCAGGATCTCTCCTGCAGCAGCCTTGGGAAGGTATTGCTTCTTCAGCGGTTCGCTCCCGTATTTGTCGACGGCATAGCAGAAAAGCGAACAGTGGACAGAGAGGATGACGGCCAGGGCAGGCAGGGAGCGGCTGATTTCCTCGATGGTGAGCATTAGCGAGAGATAGTCTGTCTTGTTTCCGCCGTATTCTGGCGGGACCGACATCCCCAGCACGCCCAGTTCCGCTAGTTTTTCCAGAAGCTCCCGGGGGAACTCATGTCTGGCTTCGAGTCCCGAAGCAGCGGGTTCGATCTCGTTCTGCGCAAAACTTCGGATCATGTCCCGAAGCATAGCCTGATCCTCAGTTAGTTCGAAATCCATGCTCACTCCATACCGCTATAATGTAGGCTACACGTGCTCCCGGAAGAGGGGAGAGAGCTGCGCAAAGGTGGTTTCCAGGGTTTCGATCACTACTCGGGTCTCTCCTACCAGCGGCATGAAGTTGGAATCCCCGGGCCACCGGGGGATGAGATGGATGTGGTAGTGGTCGGTGATCCCCGCACCGGCGCACTTCCCGAGGTTCATCCCTAAGTTGAATCCCTGGGGATGGTAATGGCTGCGCAGTATCTTCAGGCACAGCGCCTGAATGTCCCACAGCTCGTGTGAGGCTGTCCGGGTCGCTTTTTCCGGCGAATCCAAGTGCCGGAAAGGGGCGATCATCAGATGCCCCGGTGTGTAGGGGTATTTGTTCAGGATCACGAAATTGTGTCGTCCGCGGTGCAGGATGAAGGCCTTGCTGTCGTCCTCCTGCTTCAGGGCCTGGCAGAATATGCAGCCCTCGGCTCTGCTGACATTCTTGACGTATCGGGCCCTCCAGGGAGCATTGATGTATTCCATCAGCGGTTGATCATGTTCTTTAGGAGTTTGCTGGGCTTGAAGTACAGCACTTTCTTGGGAGGCACCTGGACGGGTTCGCCGGTGCGTGGATTCCGCCCCGCGCGTGCATTTCGAGTGCGGAAACGGAAGCTGCCGAATCCGCGCAGTTCTATCTCTTCGCCCCGCTTGAGCGCGTCTTTTATGGTTTCGAAAAACAGGTTTACGCCGGTCTCGGCTTCCTGCTTGGATATATCCATCTCCTGAGCGATCCGGTTGATGAGGTCTGCCTTAATCATCTTTTCCCTCCTTCTTTTTGTTTTTCGGGGTCTCGATGGTTTTAAACTGATCTTTCATCAGATCCCCCAAGGTCATCCTGTCATCCTGGCTGCTCATATACTTCTGATACTCCATCTTCTGCATGTCCAGTTGGGCCTGCCTGAAACTCAGTGAGATCTTTTTGTCAACCTGGTTGATCTTGATCAATTTTGCGGTGCGCTCATCCCCGACGCTGAACATCTCGTTGGGGTCTTCTATTTTCTTGTCATCCAGCTCTGAAAGAAAGACCACACCCTCGATCCCCGGAGTGATCTCGACGAATACGCCGAAACTGGCGATCCGGACGATATTGACCTTGACCAGGTCGCCTACCTTCTGTCTTTTGAAGAAATCTTCCCAGATATCACCTTCCAGCTGTTTGATGCCCAGGGAAAACTTCTGGCGGTTGACATCGATATTCAGGAGGACGGCCTCTACCTCGTCTCCCACCTTGAGAACTTCTGAGGGGTGTTTGATCTTCTTCCAGCTGAGATCGGAGATGTGGATGAGCCCATCGATCCCTTTTTCGACTTCCATGAAGGCGCCGAAATCCGTGATGCTGGTAATGGTGCCCTTTACCCGCGCTCCGGGACTGTAGGTCTCCTGCAGGATTTCCAGGGGATGGGGGCTGGACTGCTTCAATCCCAGTGAGATCCGTTTGGTCTCCGGATTGATGTCCAGGATAGTGACCAGGACCTCTTCGCCCGCGGACAAGATCTTTTTGGGATGAACCAGCTTTCGTGACCATGTCAGGTCGGAGATATGGACCAGACCCTCCACGCCTTCCTCCAGCTCTACAAAGGCACCGAAGTCGGTCAGGCTGACCACCTTGCCGGTGATCTTCTGCCCGGTCATATATCGGTCCTGGACGCTGAGCCAGGGATCGGACGTCAGCTGTTTGTAACCCAGGGAGATCTTTTCCTCTTTTTCATCGAAATTCAGGATGATCACGTCGATTTCCCGGCCGCTTTCGAAAAGCTCGGAAGGATGGTTGAGCTTACCCCAGGACATGTCGGAGATATGCAGCAAGCCCTCGATCCCCCCCAGGTCGACGAATGCGCCGAAATTGGTGAGGGATTTGATCTTCCCTTTAAAAGTCTTGCCTTTCTCCAACTGAGAAAAAACCTGTTTTTTTCGCTTTTCTCGCTCATCCTGCAGCAGCAGCTTCCGTGATAGGACCGCGTTTTCCGATTTCCGGTCGAATTTGATGACCTTGAATTTGAACCGCTTGCCCAGGAGTTGGTTCGGGTCCTTCACCATCTTGATATCGGCGTGGGAATCGGGCAGGAACGTATCCAGCCCCACATCGACGGTGTATCCGTTCCTGATCTTATCAACCACCTTTCCGATGATCCAATTGTTGTTGTGAAAGGCCTTTTCCAGGTTGGTCAGAGCCTTCACGGCATTGGCTCTCCGCTTGGAGAGGATATAATAACCTTCCTTCTGATTGAGGCGTTCGAGGATGGCCTCGATGGCGTCCCCGGATTTCAGCGCTTCCATCTCCTGCCTATCAGAAAAACCCTCCGGGGGGATGATGCCTTCGGATTTGGATCCTATATCCACCAGAACGTGGGTGGGGAGGACCTTGATGACCGTGCCCTTGACCAGCTTCCCGGGCGCCAGGTCACTGGCTTTGTACTGGTATTTGTCCAGAAGGTCAGCGTAAGCTTCTGTACTGAGCTCGTCTTCGTTCTCGATGTCTTTGTTTAACTCCGACATTGGACTGTCTCCCTTGATATGAGTTGAATAGCTATCTCCAATTTCGTACATTTCTCCTGTTGGTGATATGAGTCGCTATATACTATACGAGAGGTGCCTTTTTGTCAATCTTAACTATAGGTAAAATCTTGACTTAGCCTTATTTTGGGGGATGCAGGAAAGGTCCGACTCCGGTGGAAGCGATGGCGGCAGCGTCGGGCCATCCGTGCACATCCAAAGGCTTTTCGGGATAGAGCTCCTTCCAGCTGTCCAGAAGTGCCCTGAGCGCGGCCACATGCCGGCTGACACGCTGTCGCAGCGGGATTCCCTCTTCATCGAAGTCAACGAAAAGCCGGCCGATCCGGGCGGCCTTCACATAGTTCGGGTCCTGTCCCTCCGTGATCAACGCGGCGGATGGCCGGCCCTTCAATCGCCCGTGGGATACGTTGGCGGTCTCGAACAGGAAGGCGAACACTCCGGCATGGTCCCCCCATTCCCTGTGGCTCAAACCCCGCAGGTTGGGGGGAGACTCTTCCAAGCGGAACGTCAGGTCGGCCATCTCCAATGCCATCAGAGTCATGGCCGCCAGCTCGGCACTCTTCTGATGGAAAACGATCGCATTGATCACCGGGTATTCGGGGGCCGCCTCGTGAAGATCAACCGCCATATCGACGGCCTCGACCCGTATGAGTTCCATTACGGCGTGGGCGACCCGCTCCGTCAGTCCTCCCCCTTTTCTGCGGCCGGGATAGCTGCGGTTCAGGTTGCGGGCCTCGGCTCCAGCCAGCTTCTGCCCGGAGGGATTGACATATAGGGCCGAGTCAGGCCACTGGTGGACAGGGTTCGTCAGCCGAGAGCCGTAGCGGAACCACCGCTCGCCCTCAGGCGTGGAGATGGAAAAGCGTTGGGGATTGCCTTCGAACGGATCGTTGTGCGTGAATCCGCTGTGGTTGGCTTGAGGGATGACCACCACCTTTCCCCGCGCGGCACGGGTGTTTTCCACCAGCAGGGCCGCGGTGATGAAACCGGCCGGCTCATTGGGATGGGTACCTCCCAGGATGAGAAGGACGGCACCGGTTGTCTCTCCCTGGAAGATGTAGACATCAGTGTCGCCGGGGGTGCCGCGGAGCCCTGGGCCATAGTCGCTCAAACTTTTTCGGGCGGTCAAGCCCGCGCTCGGATAGATGGCGTCCTCGGTGTGCATGGAGCGGAACCGGCCTCCGCTTACCCAGCACACGCCCGCGACAGCCAGGAGCAGCGCCGCTGCCCGCAGTATCTTTGATGTCATATCAAGATCTCGTCATCCTAGAGACTCCTATTTTATCAGGAACAGCCGGAGCAGGAACATGACCAGAACCACGGCCGTGCTGATCTGCCAGCGGAGCCGTTTTTCCCTGAACAGATAGACCACCAGGCTCAAGCTCAGGTACGCCACGATGAGGGGATAGAGGATATGCATGGTACACCTAAAACAGCAGTTGCTCCAGCCAGGGAGTCAACAGCAGGACTCCGATCCCCACGGCCAGTTGAAGGAAGGCCGGGACCAGGCAGTACCGCAGGACCTTGAAATAGTTGCTCTCTCCCACAACCTGTGCGGCGAAGATCCCGGCCAGGGCCGTTGGCGGCATCAGGTCTCCCAGGCCCGCCACGGCTGACAGGGCGGCCGAGGTGAAGAGGGCATTTTTTTCGATCAGCGCCAGGATAAAGGGCACGCCCAGGATGGATGCCGATCCGTAGGCGGAGACCGCTCCGAAGAGAGGCATGCTGGTCGCGATGCCGGCATACAGCAGGCCCGGCGGCAGGGCGAGGAACGACAGGATGATCCAGCCGCGTCCACCTGTCAGGGTCATGACCTGGATGAACATGCCCACTCCGGCCAGAATGGCCAGGATGGGCATGGATGCTCCCAAGGCCTCCTGGGTGACCGCGAACACATTGAACCGGCGGCCCCCCAGAAGGCAGGAGAGGCTCCCGATCAGGAAAATGGCGGGTATGCCCAAGTCCGGGACCTGGATCTGCGGCATGCCCTGAACGATGAGCAGAGCGAACACCACGGCCAGCGGGATGGCGATCCTCCTGCGGTATTCCCGTCCCAGGGTGGGGGGCAGGATGGAAGACAGCTCTGCCCGGTCGATGATCCGGATATCCCGGTAGCCCAGCCAGAGGGGAAACACCACCGCCAAGGGGACGACGATGATCAGGAGCGGCAGAGTGAGCCCCACATAGGGCATATCCACCCCTCCACCCATGATCATAACCAGGATGTTGACAGGAGGCGCGATCATTCCCAGGATGGCGCCCATGGCAATGAGTGCGGCTGCCTTGACCTTGGACAGCCCCAGGCGGATCAGCATGGGCGCGACTAGGGTCCCCGTGCTCAGCACCGCCACCGTGGAGGAGCCGGTGATCATGCCCGGGAACATGATGATCACCATCACGGTCATGAGAAGTGAGAATTTGCGGCGGTAAAAGGTCTTGAGCAGCAGGGCGGTTAGGGTGTCCAGGATGCCGGATTTCTTCAGGGCCTGCATGTAGATCATGGCCGTGATGATGATGAGGATGGTGTCGAAATAGCCGAAGCTCCCCTCGACCAGGTGGCGCAGGGGAATCCCCTCGCCACCCAGCAGGGCCCCGGCCAGGGCGGAGATGACCAGAGAGAGGCCTATGGGGATCTTAAAGGCCATCGCCGTGATCGCGAACACGGCGACCATCAGCAGGAGGATCAGGTAGTCCGGCACGGGGTGTCATCCTGAACGATCTGTAAACACACGGCCGCCCCGGCCGCCCTCAGCGAAACACCTTCTTGAACGCTTCCATCGCGTTCACCGTCTTTTCCACCTCGATGAGGGGGATGTCATGCCGGTCACAGATCCGGGTGAACAATCCGTCTTGATTACCGGATTTTACGATAATGGCGAATCGAGCATAGGGCAGGAAGGTGGATATGAAATCGTCGGACTGGCCGCCCCTGCGATCCTGGCCGCCCAGATGCAGGCAGACGATCGGAATGTTTCGGGAACGGGCCGCCTCGATCAGTACGGCCACCCGGTCTTTTTCCTGCTGCACGTCCAGCCCGGCGGCGCCCAAACCCTTGAGGCTGGCTCCCAGAGAGAGGACCAGGGTTTTGGCATCGTCCAGGTCACCGGGTGAGGCGGATTTTACCAGGATATAGTCCAGGTCCGACCGCTTGGCCAGAATCGCGACCAGTTGGACCTCGGCGCTCTGCCCGGCGGATGTGATCAGCAGGGGCTGCTCGAATTTCGGCTCCTCCATGGAATAAACCGGGGAAGAAAAAATCAAGACAAGGGCCAGGGCTGCGAGCGAGTGAAGCGTGGTTTTCGTCATGTCAGTTCCTGTTGAATTATCCAGGTTGAAAGAAGGGATGATATAACAAACTTCCCGCAAAAACAAATCAGTAGCCGGCCCCGTATCCGTCCCGGCGAGAATCCGCCCCGCCCAGGATGAGCCCTTTATCCTGCAGCAGCATGAGGCCCTGGGCCCCGCCGAAATATTTGTCGAAGGCCTCCTTGACCACCAGGTTGTGCCCCAGTCTCTCCAGGTCCGCACGTGTGGCTTCGGGGATGCGGTCCTCCAGGCGGAGGTCTCCGGCCTTCCCTTGAATCGAATAGGAAAAGAATCGGGGGGCCTCGATGGCCTCATCCAGAGACATGCCGAATTCCGTGATATTGAGCAGGATCTGGGTCAGCGAGGGGACGATCCGCGTACCTCCCGGAGATCCCAGGGCCAGGAAGGGGCGGCCCGAGCGGAAGAGGATGAGCGGCCCCATGTTGCTGACGGGACGCCTGTGCGGCCCGGGCGCATTGGGGGAGAGCGGATCCGGGGAGAAATCATCCATATGGTTATTGAGAAGAAACCCGGTCCCCTCGGGCACGATCCCGGAGCCGAAAAAATGGTTGATGGATTGGGTCAGCGACACGATGTTGCCGTCCTTGTCCACCACACAGAGATGGGTGGTATTCTGGTCGTCTTCATCCTCCGGGCCGAACTCCCCGGGGGGGTACTCTGCGGCCGTCTCTTCGGGTCGGATGCGGTTCGCTATCGAGCGGGCATGTTGTGGGGAGATCAACTGCCCCACGGGGATGGAGACGAAGTCCGGGTCCCCGAGATAGCGAGCCTTGTCCGCGAACACGAAGCGGAAGGCCTCCACCATGTGGTGGATATATTCGGGGGAGTTATGACCCCATTCCTTGAGGGGCCAGTTCTCGGCGATGCTTAGAAGCTGCAGGATGTGCAGTCCGCCGCACGAGGGCGGCATGGTGCTGTAGAGGGTGTACTCTCCGTACGATCCGCTCAAGGGGACGTGTTCCTTGGGCCGGTAGGCGGCCAGGTCCTCCAGAGTCATCACCCCGCCCGCGGCCTGGACCGCTTCCACGATGCGGGATGCGGTTTCCCCGGTATAGAAATCCTCCGCGCCTCTTTCTGCGAGCCGCCGCAGAAAACGGGCCAGCTCAGGATTGCGGAAGGTTTCGCCCGCTTCAAAGGGGAATCCCTCGTTGAGGTAGCAGCTCTCCTCGCCGTCGTTCAGGATCAGTTTTTCATATTCGTCCTTGTTGATCTTGCTGAAGGTGGGGCTTACTCTGTAACCCTGCTCGGCGATGTGGACGGCGCCCCGGATCACATCGGCCAGGGGTAGCGTTCCATAGGTTTCGAGCGCATGGATCCATCCGGCCAGGGCCCCGGGGACCGCGACGGCCAGGCCGGGGGCGCGCCGGCACTGCAGGTTGGTCTTTCCGTTCTGAAGAAACATCTCGGGGAAGGAGGCGGCAGGAGCCTTTTCCCGGAAATTGATGACTGTGACCTTGTCTTCCTTGGCCAGATATACCACCATGAAGCCCCCGCCCCCTATTCCCGAGGCGAATGGTTCGGCGGCGTTGAGGGCCAGTGCCGTGGCGACCGCGGCATCCACCGCGTTGCCGCCGCGTTCGAGAACCTCCAGGCCGGCCCGTGCCGCCAGAGGATGGGCCGCAACCACCATGCCCCTGCGGGCGGTGAAATCATAGGGCGCATGGGAGTCCTCGGGTGGGAGGGCGGCGGACCGGTTTTCCCGGCAGGCAGGACCGGCCGTTAACACGACCAGGGTCAGGATCAGCAGCCGCTTATTCATGGGGTTGCTCTTCTTCGAGGATCTTTTCGATCTCTTCCGTTGTAGGGAGATCCTTGAGGGAGTTCAGCCCGAAATAGCTCAGGAACTTGTTGGACGTGCGGTAGATCAGGGGTTTGCCCGGGCTTTTCTTCCGGCCCGTGATCTTGACCAGCCTCTTGAGGAGCAGGGTCTTCAGAGCATGGGTCGAATCCACTCCCCGCATGGCGGAGATCTCGGCCAGGGTGAGGGGCTGGTTATAGGCGATGATGGACAGGGTCTCGAGCGCGGCGGGTGAGAGGCGGGTCTTTTTGTCCAGGTGCAGCATCTTCTTGATCCAGGGATCGAACTCCGGCCGCGTGACAAAGAGGTAGCCGCCCGCGGCGCGGTGGATCCGGATGCCGTGGTGGTCTCCGGCATAGGCCTGTTCCAATTCGTCCAGGGATCCCATGATCTCTTCTTCCTTGAACTCGCTGAGGATGTTCTTGAGTTTCTCTAAAGAGAGCGGTTCCTGGGCGACAAAGATCAGGGATTCGATGAGGCTCTTGAGCTCGGAGGTCATGTTTTCAGTTCCCTCTGCCGCAGCCATACTTTGATGGGGCTGAACAGGCTTTCCTGTGCTGCGAAGATCACACGGGATTTGATGAGTTCGAGCAGGCAAAAGAACGAGAGCAGGGCTTCTTCCAGATTGGCCTGACGCTCGAAGTATTCCAGGAAGTCCAGGTATCCGTGAGACTTGAGATGCTGGAGGATCTCATCCACTTTCTCCTTCACGGATAGGCCCTTGCCCTGGATGACCTTGACGTTCTCACGCTCCTTGCGCTTCATGATGCTGAAAAAGACCTCGGCCAGGTCGAACAGCGAGACTTCGATGAACTCCATGTCGTCGGAGGGGGAAAGCGGCGGGAGAACGGTGCGCTGCCAGGTCTGCATCTGATTGTTCTCTTTTTCCCGCAGGATGGAGCAAGCAGCCTTGATCTTCTGGTGATCGAGCAGCCGGTCCACCAGGGCCTGCCGGGGGTCCTCCTCGTCCCCGGACACAGATTCCCGGGGCAGCAGCATCTGGGATTTGATGTGGATGAGGAGGGCGGCGATCAGCAGGAACTCTGCCTCCCGCTCCAGGTTGATCTGATCCTTGTGGTCCAGATACTCCAGATATTCCCGGGTGATCACGGCCATGGGGATATCGTGGATGTCGAGTTTCTTTTTCCGTATCAGGAACAGCAGGAGATCCAGGGGGCCTTCGAAGGCGTCCAGTTTGACTTGATAAGTCTGTGCGGCTTCCATGTTAGAACAGCAGGATCTCGAGGATGTACCATATGGGACGCAGGATGATATTCAGGATACCCAACCACAACAGGCCGATGACGATGATGAATCCAAAGGGGCGGAGCTTTTCCACCTTCTGGGCAGCCTCATCAGAGATCAGTCCGATCAGGATACCACTGCCGTCCAGGGGCGGAATGGGGATGAGGTTGAAAACGGCCAGAAAAACGTTCAGGAACACACCATAGAACAGGATAAGGGCCAGGATCTCGAGAGGATAAAAACCCGGAGGGAAACCGGCTCCCCGCAGGGCCGAATTGAGGAAGTACAGGGCCTGGGGACGGATGCCGATGATGATCTTGAGGAGCACGCCGGCCAAGATGGCGGCCAAGATGTTGGATACCGGCCCGGCCGCGGAGATCAGCAGGTTGTCCTTCTTCGGGTTTTTGAGGTTCATCGGGTTGACGGGGACGGGCTTGGCCCACCCGAAGGGAGGGGCTCCCATGATGACCATGAGCAGGGGGAGCAGCACGGTCCCGATCGGATCGATGTGAGCGACCGGGTTGAGTGTAACCCGGCCCTCGCGCATGGCCGTGGGGTCTCCCAGCTTGTTGGCCGCCCAGCCGTGTGCGGCCTCGTGGATGGTGATGGCGAAAAGGATGACGATGAGCTGTGTCGCGATGAGCGCAATATTCATGGTATGTTCCAGCCATTTATAGCATATCTTGTGGTCCCGGTAAAGTGGCTAAACTGGTCTAGAGGAAGGGGAGATACTTCCGGATCTCGAACTCCGAGACCTGTTTGTCGTACTCGCGAGACACGTTTTTATTGTATTCCTCCACCTCCCAGCGTTTGTTGGCGATGAAGGTCGCGAACACGTGCTTCCCCAGCATCTCCTCCAGCAGGGAGCTCTTTTCCATGAGGGAAACGGCCTTATCCAGGTTGGCCGGGAGTGTCTTGATGTTGAATTTCTTCTGCCGCGAGTTGCTCATCTCGTAGATATTCTCCTCCACGGGATCGGGCAGGGCGTAACCCTGCTTGATGCCGTTCATCCCGGCGATGAACGTGGTGGCGAAGGCCAAGTACAGGTTGCAGGCCGGATCGGGCGATCTCAGTTCGATGCGCGTGGCGTTCTCCTTGCCGGGCTGGTATTCCGGGACCCGGATATAGGCGGAACGGTTCCGCTGTCCCCAGGCGATATACACCGGCGCCTCATAGCCTTCGATCAGCCGCTTGTAGGAGTTGACCCACTGGCAGAATACGGCCGAGATCTCATGCGCGTGGGTTATCAGGCCGGCGATGTAACTCCTGGCTTGCTCTGAGAGGTGGTATCCGTCCTCCGCGTCGAAAAATATGTTCCTGCCCCGAGACCACAGTGACTGGTGCACATGCATCCCGCTTCCGTTCTGACCGTTGAGCGGCTTGGGCATGAATGTCGCGTACAGCCCGTGCATGCGGGCCACCTTCTTGACAAGGTAGCGGAAGATCATGCTGACATCCGCCATCTCGAGAGCGCTCATGTATTTGAGGTCGACCTCATGCTGGCCGCTGGCCACCTCATGGTGGTCGTATTCCGATTCGATCCCCATCTTTTTCAACAGCAGCTGGATCTCTTTCCGGATCTCCCCGTGCAGGCCGCCGAAGAAGTATCCACCGTCGTCCATGGGAACGGCCTGGGTCTTTCCCGGGAATATGAAGAATTCCAGTTCCGGCCCCACCTTGATGTCATCGATCCCGAATTCGGTCCTGCCTTTCTCCAGCACCTTTTTCAGCACATAGCGGGAATCTCCCTCGTACGGCGCTCCCTCCGGAGTAAGGATATCACCGAACATGATCGCCTCCTGCCATCGGGTCCCATCCTCGAAGCCTCGATATTCCCACGGGAGCACCCGGAATGTCCGGGGATCGGGCTTAATCACAAGATCGCTTTCTTCTATACGCACGAAGCCCTCCACCGAGGATCCGTCAAATCCTTTCCCGGCCTTGAAGGCTTTCTCCAGTTCATACACAGGGATGGAGAAGTCCATGTGCCTTCCCAGGATGTCTGGGAAGATGATGCGCACGAATTCAAGGGTGTTGTCCGGATTGAGACATACGTCCAGGACTTCCCTCTCGTCTGTAAACCCGAAACATTTGATATGGGCGTCGCTCATGTGTTTCATGCCTCCTTTTCGTGATCAAACGCAAGACGAAAAGCTGGGGATCTCTAGGTTCGCGTTTATTTCATTTGTTGATATATTTTATATGATGAGGTATGATTGTCAAGAAAATACGGAGTAAATAGGACAAAAATATTTATTATCCAAAATATATAAGACAAATGTTGGAGAAGGATCATGGCTGATGAGTTGGACAGGAAGATCATTCAGGCCCTCAACCGGAACGCACGGAAGAGTTATCGTGAGATCGCCAAGGAGGTCGGGACCTCGGTGACCTCCGTCATCAACCGGATCAAAAAGTTCGAAGAGACCGGGGCCATTAAAGGCTACATCCCGGTCGTGGACCAGGAATACTTCGGCCTTTCCATGAGCGCGATCATCGCCCTGCGTATTTCCCGGGGGAAGCTGCTGGACATCCAGCAGAAGATCGCGCAGGATCCCCGGATAGCGGCTGTCTATGATGTCACCGGAGATTGGGATTCGATAATCATCGGATATTTCCGCGACCGCCATGACCTGAACGATTTCATCAAGGATATACTGATCCTGGAGAACGTGGACCGTTCCATCACCTATGTCGTCTTGAATGTGATAAAAGAGGAGCGCCGCATCCCGGTCTGATTTCAGCTCTCCTCTTTTCTCTGTTATAATGGAAACCTGTTACGGTTTGCCCCGTACTTAATACTGAGTTGAAAAAACGGACGTTTATTCGTTTATGGTTCAGCCTCTGGTGTGTCCTAGCTGTTTGTCCCGAGTCACGGCAGGCCTCCCCCCAGGATATCGAAGCTTTTGTCGACCACATCAAAGCCCTGCTGGAAGCCCGGGACCTCCCCGCATTCCTCGAAACCGTGAATCCTGAGCTGCGAGAACAGGAGGCGGCCCGGTTCCGCAGCATGTTCGACGACTTCGGGATGGAAACCCTGAAGGTTTATCCCGCCGCTGTGCAGCGGCGGACTGAGGGCACCTACCATGTCTTTCTGCGGGTTCTGTTTCAGAATCGCTACGCCGTGCTCATGGATCTGTGGCGCCTGGAAGCGGTCCGCAGCGGCACCGGATGGCGGATTCACCGCACCGAATACACAGGGGATGTACGCATGCTGTACAAGATCCAACTGCCCTCGGACCGGATGGTTCGGGCTCGATCTTTTGAGATTCGGCATGCTGATATACGGATATCGTTCCAGAATGCCGTCTGTTTTTACGATAATATTCCCGACCTGGAAACCGCACTCATCGTGGTGGGCGATGGACAGCTCCATTTCTCTCCCTCACACCCCAGGGAGAAGCACCAGCTGGAGCTGGTCTATAAGAAACCGTTCCTGGAGGATCGTCTGGAATACGTGTACCTGCGCATTTCCCCGTCCTTTTACAAAAGCAACGTCACCATCGTTCCCGAGACGGATGCAGAACCGGTCAGCAAGGCCGAGATCAATAAGGCCTATTCGCTGTTCACCAAACATTACTCGCGGTCATTTACGGTCCGCGACTCGCTGACCAATGAGATGCTGTCCGTGCTCCCGCAGGGAGAGGAAGCGGTCTTCGAGTTCAAGGGAAAAAAGGTCAAAGACGTCACGTATGTTTACTCCCCTTTTGCCAGGGACGAGATTAATTTTTATCAGTGGAAGGAAGACAGGATCCTGAATCTGTACTCGCCTCCCATGGGAGAAGGCCAGAAGCGGCTCTTTATCTCGTTCGGACAGAAATACGACGTGACCCGGTATGAAATCGACCTCGACTTCAAGCCCGATTCGCGCTTTTTTGCCGGGAAAGCCCGGATCGAGGTGGAGAGCAAAGTGGGGCGGTTGAACAGCCTGAAATTTCAGCTGAATCCCGGCCTCCAAGTCCTGCGTATCGCCGACGCCGACAACCGGGAGCTCTTTTTCACTGAAGACAAGTTGCGCAAAAGCCTTTACATCTATTTCCTCCAGCCCCCGGTGCGGGGCCAGTCTTCGACCGTAGACATCTACTACCGGGGGCGGATCGAGCCTGCGGCCCTGATCGCGGATGTGGTGGATACCGGCCAGATATCTCAAACCATACGCTTCGGAGACATCCGGCTCGAAACCCTGCTCTACAGCCGGTCTGCTCTCTGGTATCCCTCACCCGATGACGTGGATTATTTCACGGCTCGTATCAAGATTATCACCCCTCCGTCATTTCAGGTGATTTCCAACGGCCGCCTGGCCGAACACTATGTGCTGCAGAACCTGCAGGACGTGGAGGATGTGGGGACCATGGGTAACGCCGTCCACGTCTTCGAGGTCGAGCGGCCCGTGAAATACCTGTCCTTCGTGGTGGGCCGGCTTACCAAGCGCGAGGAGGAACCGGGGCCGGTTCCTCTGACCTATTACCGCGGCTCCCAGACGACGGGGGATAGTTGGGACATCTTCTCGGGCGCCCGGGAGATCCTGGGTTTCTACCAGTCCCTGTTTGGTGAGTTCCCCTATGAAAAACTCTCCATCGTCCGCAGGGTGTGGGCCTCCGCCGGCGGACACAGCCCTGCCTCGTTCATCGTCCTCAACGACCTGCCTGAAGTCATCGCCCGGAACCTGCGCCGGAGCCGCGAGAGCCCGGTCGACCTGTCCAACTGGAAGGAGTACTTCCTGGCCCACGAGATCGCCCACCAGTGGTGGGGCCAGGGCATCGGCTGGGAGAGCTACCGAGACCAGTGGCTCAGCGAAGGTATGGCTCAGTTCGCGGCCGTGCTGTTCCTCAGGCACAAGTATGGGGAGAGAGCCTTCGCTCAGATCCTGGAGAAGTTCGCGAAAACGACCAACAAGAGATCCGAGTGGGGCAGCATCACCATGGGAACCCGGATCAGCTATTTCAATTTCGAGGCGTATCAGGCAATCGTCTACAACAAGGCCGCGCTGGTGCTGAACATGCTGCGGGATCTGCTGGGAGACGAGACGTTTTTCGCAGGAATCCGCCGGTTCTATGCCCGTAACCGGTACCGTGCGGCCCGCTCCGCCGATTTTTTCCACGCCTTCCACGACATCGCCCCCATGGACCTGACAGCCTTTTTCGAGCCGTGGTTCGACTCGCATCTCCTTCCTGAGGTCCGGATCACGCATTCGACACAGCCCACCAGCGACGGATACCTGCTGCAGGTTCGGTTGACTCAGGCCGGGACCAAGTTTGTGTTCCCGCTCTGGGTCGAGTGGAGGGAAAACGGCCGGAGGGTCAGGCGGAAGATGGTCGTGGATGACCGCTCCACCTCGTTCGAGTTCAGGACTGCACTGGAGCCGAAAAGAATACGGTTCAATCCCGAGAAAGCCGTCCCCGGCCGCTTCACCATCCAGGCCAGCCAACCGCCCCCACCGCCCTCCATAAAAGGAGCATATCTTTTTTCGGCCAACCGCTCTTTCAACATTCCCACTGGCTTTAAGCATTAAGCCTTCAGATTCTCTGGACTCCGGCCCGCCCTGAAAGGACACGGGAGTGAAATCGATCCGTTTTTCAGTCTGGGAGGTGGGTGACGTCGATCTCCAGCCGCTTGATCATCTCGTTGAGGGTGGTGGGCTTGACCCCCAGGAGGGCGGCCGCTTTCTTCTGAACTCCCCGGGTGCGGTGCAGGGCGTCGATGATGGCCTTCTTCTGGAACGAGTGGATCTGGTCCCTGAGGTGCATGCTCCCGGGATGGCTCCCCCCTCCCTCATCCTGGCTGGGGCTGAGGAGGAATGGGGGAAGCATCTCCCTCGATATGATCCGTTTCTTGCTCAAGACCACGGCCCGTTCGATCAGGTTCTCCAGTTCACGGATGTTGCCCGGCCAGCTGTAGGCCTCCAGGATCTCCATGACATCGTCTGTGATGCCGTCGATCTGCTTGTCATTCTCCTGAGAGTGCCGGTTGATGAAGTGCTGGATCAAAAGCGGAAGGTCTCCGATGCGTTCCTTCAGGGGCGGGAGTTCGATCTTGATGACGTTCAGGCGGTAATAAAGATCCTCACGGAATGCCTGTTTTGCGATGAGGTCTTCCAGGGACGTATTGGCAGCGGCGATGACCCGGACGTCGACCTTGATGGTCTTGGTGCCTCCTAAGTGCATGAACTCCCTTTCCTGCATCACACGGAGGAGTTTGGCCTGGGTCTCGATGTTCAGCGTGGAGATCTCATCGAAAAAGATGGTCCCTTTGTCTGCGGCCTCGAACAGTCCCTTTTTCTGCGCGGTGGCGCCTGTGAACGCACCCTTGACGTGACCGAACAGATGGCTTTCCAGCAGGTCTGGAGGCAGGGAGCCGGAATTGACGGTGATAAACGGGGAATCGATCCTGTCGCTGTTCTGGTGTATGGCGCGGGCCACCAGCTCCTTGCCCGTCCCGCTTTCACCTTGGATAAGGATGGTGCTTCTTGTGGGTGCGGCCGCCCGGATCATTTCGAAAACGTTCTGCATGACCCGGCTCTTACCGATGATGTTCTCGAAGCTGAACTTATTCTTCAACTCGGCTTTGAGCCTCACGTTCTCCTGCTGCAGCCGCCTGTGCTCCAGGGCCCTCTCGATGGTCAGGATCAGTTCGTCGTGTTTGAAGGGCTTCTGGATGTAGTCGAAGGCGCCGCTCTTCATGGCCTCGATGGCGGATTCCACCGAGGCATAGGCCGTGATGATGATGACCACGGCTTGGGGATCGATCTTCTTGATGCGCCGCAGGACCTCGATGCCGTCCATCCCCGGCATCAGCAGGTCCAGGAGGATGAGGTCGAATTCATGGTCGGGGTATTTTGCCAGGGCCTCCTCACCCCTCGATGAGCCTTCGACCGTGTATCCTTCGGAGCTGAGAAGTTCTCCCAGGACCTCGTGGATGATGGGTTCGTCGTCGATGATGTGGATCAATCCTTTGTCTGTCATGTGTCTTCTCGATTCGATAGGGTTATGTTTTGGTCTCTCTTATCCAGATCCATGGAGATGAAGATGGTGAACTGGGTGCCCCTGCCGGGCGAGCTCTCCACGGATATGTGCCCTTCATGTTCCTTGATGATGGCATAGCTGATGGACAGCCCCAATCCCGTTCCCTTGCCGATCCCTTTGGTGGTGAAGAAGGGATCGAATATGTGGGGGAGGTGCTGCTGGCCGATCCCGGTTCCCGTGTCCCGGATCTTGACCACGGCGGTCTGGTTTTTCCGGGTCAGCTCGATGCTCAGGGTCCCGCCGTCCGGCATGGCATCCATGGCGTTCAGTATGATGTTGATGAAGACCTGCTGGAGCTGTTCTCCCTGTGCCCAGATGGGATTGAGGGCATCGAGGTTCAGTTCCAGGGCGATGTTCATGTTCTTCAGCTTGTACTCGATGAGCGAGATAATCCCCAGAATGCTCTCCTTGAGCTCGACCTGGTAGAAGACACTCTCCGAGGGATTGCGCGCGAAGTTGAGCAGGCTCTTGACGATCTTTGCCACCCGGTCGGTCTGGACTTCGATCTTGTCCAGGATAGCGGCATGGGGCGAACCGGACATTTTTTTCTGGAGCATCTGTACATAACTGGAAATGCCGGTCAGCGGCGTGTTGATCTCATGGGCCACGCCGGCCGAAAGCAGGCCCACGGATGCCAGCTTCTCCGAGGTCACCAACTGCTGCTGCAGGGAGATCTTTTCGGTGGTGTCCTCGAACACGATGATGGTTCCGTAAGGATTCATCTGGTTGTCACGCAGCGGTGTCTTGGCGATGTCGAAGATCTTACTCTCACCCGTCGGCATGGTGATGGATGTCTCACTCAGGAGACGGAAGTCCTTCTGGGTGTCGGGTGGGAAGAGGGACCGGAAGTTGTTTTCCCCCACTACCTCGGCCAGGCTTTTCTCCATGGCCGCGTCCTTGTTGATCCGAAAGATCTCTTCCATGACTCGGTTCCATCCGATGATCTTCCCTTTCTGATCCAGCACCACCACACCCACGGTCAGGCTCTCGATGATGTTCTCGCTGTAGTCCTTGAGGCGCTGGAGCTCCATGGCTCGGATGTTCGCCTGGTTGTAGAGATAGGCGTTTTCCAGAGCCAGGGCAATGGGCGAGGAGATCGTCATCATGAGTTGCCAGTCTTCCGAGTTGAGCAGGGTGTTGTCGAATTTCTTGCCCATCGCGAGGCATCCAATCAGCTTGTCTTCGACCCGCAGCGGCATGAGGTGAAAGAAACGGAAGGAAGCCAGGCTCCTGAATTTTTTCTGGAGTTCGCGGCGGTCCGCCAGCGAATCCTCCGCGAGGTAGTCATGTTTCTGGAGATGCAGGAAAAGATCCTCTTCCAGAGTCAGCCGGACGTTCTTGGTCGAGTCTAGGCCGCGGGATTCCAGGATGAAAAACGTCCTGCGCTTCCCGCTGACGGGCAGCAGCAGCGCGATATACTGCAGGGAGAGCGCAAAGGCGATGTGTTCCAGCAGTGACTGGGACAGCTTCCCCAAATCGCGCTCCCGGCTGAGCTCCTGGGTTATGGTGAGCAGGGTCCTGCGGTATTTGTAGCTGCGGCGGTAGATGACCCTGTCCACCAGGGCCTGGAAGAGCTTTTTGATGGGCGTGTACAGCGTGGCGCCCAGGATGATGGCCAGGACACCAAGTATGAGCACGTTGAACTGGTTCTCGGGAAAAATGCTGGTCTGGGAGCTGACGATGAAGTAGAGAAGCGCGATGACCACGTAGGAGAAGACCAGGGGCACGGCCTTCCGGAGGATGACCTCGATGTCGAGCAGACGGTAGCGCGAGATGGAATAGGTGAAGGTGAGGGGTACCAGCGCCTGCAGGATGACCGTGAATTCCGCCACGCGGTGGGGTGTGTGATTCAGCAAGAACGGCCCGATATAGAACACGGTGAAAGGCAAAAGCCCGATCCCCAGGCCGTAGACGATCCACTTCAGCTGCCGCTTGATCACGATCTGAGAGGCCTTGAGGTTATCGAAAAGGATGACGGCGAAGGCCACCAGGGAATAGACGGCGAAGTGGAGCAGGTCGAGTTTTTCGGAGATCTCGTAGAAGCGGACGATGAATCCGTCGTTCAGCCTCCAGATGTTGGGGAGGTGGATGAACACCTTGCTCAGGAACAGGGCTGCGGCAGGAAGGTAAAGGATGTTGACCGAGGAGGTTTTCTGCCGGAAGATCTTTTTCCTTCGGGGGAAGATGATAAAGAAGTGGAGCAGCAGCGGGGGGAATGTGAGGAACGCCAGTTTGTCCAGCCAGTAAAAAGTGCTGTCCAGAAGATCCATCTGCCCGGTGGGGGAAAAGATGTGATAACCGTAGAAAGACAGTGAGACCAGGAAGAAGAAGATGTAGGGCAGCGTGTAGGGGCGTTTGGGTTTGGAGGTGAGGAACACGATGACGCCGATCACCAGTGTGGTCAGCCCGACCAGAGCCAGGTAGAAATAGAGAAGATCCGTCCCTTTCTGGCCGATGGAGACGGAGGGGGTGACATACTGTCCCTCCCGGGCGATCTCGTAGATGACCGGCTGGTTCAGGACCCGGGCTTCCCAGAGGACTTTTGTAACATCGATGGGGGTGCTGACGGACCGCTGCTGGTTCTTGATGCTCATGCGGTAGAGGACATCCCCCTTGCGGATGCCGACCAGGTAGGCCTGGCTCATCTCCTCCACATGGATTGCGGTCAGCAGGTCGGCTTTCTGCTGCCAGACCACGCCGTCATGGGGAGCTTTCCAGACGATCCTGCGGGAGATGTTCAGGCCTCCCAGCGTGAGCAGAGCCAGGATGGGTATGGCCGTCAGTAGGATTTTCCGGTTCATCTGAATAAAAAAAGGTCCCCGTTCAGTTCAGAATGTGACGCCGTGTGCTGCGGACCGCCCATTTTACCGCCGGCTGGCGGAGCAGTCTCTGCAGCTCAGGATTCTCCTTCAATCCGACCGGGTCGGTGTTCCGGGACAACAGGGTGCTCAAGTATTCATCCTGGGTGCGTCGGGTCTGTTGGGAGGGGATCCCGTTGAGCGGGACGAAGGGTGTCAGTGCGGTGGCCAAAGCCATGAGCGAGAGCAGGAGACCGATCGCCCCAACTGTTTTATTTTTCACAGGTTAAAAGTATCGCTTTCCCTCCTCTTTGTCAACGACCATCCGGTCCGCCCCAACCACCCGCCATCTCTCCACCCCAACCACCCGCCTAAAAGGATGGGTTTTTCGCGTCCATCCCCTTAGTGTTCCCACCCGCCCATTCGCTCGGGGCTGGGAGGCTCTTGCGGCCGGTATTTTGTCCTCCTGCCGTAACATCCGCCGGGCAATGGAGGTAGGAACTATCCTGGAGATGGGCTAGGCGTTATGGGTGATATTTGGCATAACTAGCCATTTTTATTACACTTAGGCGACTAAATCCAAGGATTTTCCCATCGCCCCCTCCACTCGACACGCGGCCGGGGCGAGGGGGCGACCAGGATTGACAAAGATGAGCGTATTCCCTATAACTGAAAGGTACTTAGGATACCTGTAAGAGAGACTATGCCGTATTTCCACTGTCGCTTAGCCACGGAGGCCGGAGAGCTGCTCACGCAGACCTATCTCGCGCCGTCTTCCGCAGATTGCCGCAAGCATTTCGAGGCGAAAGGCTACTGCATCCTCTCCATAAAGCGGGATTGGAAGCGGATCCAGGTCCCTGCCCTGCCTTTCACGAAGAAGATCAAGGACAAAGAGTTCATCATGTTCAACCAGGAGCTGGTGGCGTTGATCAAGGCAGGGTATCCCATCCTCAATAGTATCGAGATCATCGTCGTCCGTGTGAAAAACATCCATTTCAAAGAGCTGTTGATGCGGGTGGAGGACGAAATCCGCGCAGGGAAGTCGCTCTCCGAGGCGTTTGCCGCCCAGGGATCGGTGTTTTCCACGGTGTACATCGCCTCATTGATGGCCGGGGAGCGGAGCGGGAACCTGGCCGAGACCATACGACGGTTCATCGACTACCAGCGCACTCTGACGCGCACCCGCTCTCAGATCAAGATCGCCATGACGTATCCGTCGCTGCTCCTGGTCTCCTCCTTCGTTCTGCTGGGCATACTCCTCACCTTCGTCATCCCCCGCTTCGCCGATTTCTACACGGGATTCGACGAAGAGCTGCCCGCGGTCACGCGGGCGCTGGTCTCGTTCTCCACAGCGGTGAAGCGCAATATCTTCGTGATCCTGGGCCTGATCGCGGCCGTGATTGTGACCGTGTTCCAGCTCAAGCGACGGGAACACACCCGGATCTGGCTGGACTGGCTCAAGCTGCGAATCCCGTATGCCCGCTCCGTCTGGATCGAGTCGGCAGTCGCTCTTTTCAGCCGCACCCTGAGCCTGCTCCTGAGCGGAGGCATCTCACTCCTCTCCTCCATAGGGATCGCCTGCCGGGCGGTGCCCAACAGCTATCTCAGGAGCCGCTTGAAGAACCTGGCGGATATGATCAAAAACGGCGAGAGCCTGAGCGATTCCCTGGCCCAGGCCGGCTTCATCACACCGCTGGCGCTGGACATGATCCGCATCGGTGAGTCCTCGGCCAACCTGGAAGGCATGCTGGGGGAGATCTCCGAGGTCTACAATGAGAGGATCCAGTCCAGGATCGACACGTTCGTGTCGCTGCTGACTCCCGTCATCATCATTTTCATGGGGCTGGTGGTTGCGGTGATGCTGTTTTCCGTGTATTTTCCCATATTCAACATCATTCAGGTGACACGCTGATGAAAAAAAGCCGAAGCGAGGGGGTCGAAACCATCCTCTCGGAAGAGAAAAAAACCAGGGAACTGGCCGAGCGTTACAACATCCCCTACGTAGAACTCGCCAAACAGACCCTGGACCGTGAGCTGATCCAGTCCTTTCCCGTAGACTTCCTCTACCGCTCCAACTTCATACCCCTGGAAGGGACGGACGACGTGGTGAAGATCGCCATCGCCGACCCCACCAATATCGCCATCATCGATTCCATAGAGTCGTTCCTGGGCAGAAAGGTCGACGTACTCGCCGCCTCCGAGCGCGCCATCCACGAGGCCCTGAGGCGGAGCGAGACGGCCCTCCAGGTGCTCAAGAATGCCACGGAGGGATACGTGGTCCAGGTGGTCGACAGGGAGGGGATCGACCAGGAAGATGCCATTTCCGTCGAGAAGCTGGCGGACCAGGATGATTCCATCATCAAGCTGGTCAACTCCATCATATTCACGGCCGTTCAGAAGCGCGCCAGTGACGTGCACATCGAGTCGCGGGAAGCGGCCATGATCATCAAGTTCCGCATCGACGGCATCCTGAGCG
>SDBS01000566.1_pt1 | contig 36292 bp, 79 predicted proteins | sample 2277091 | NCBI WGS metagenome assembly SDBS01 (sample SAMN10404972, study PRJNA504765) | marine sediment metagenome | isolation source: marine sediment core GS10_PC15, 163 cmbsf | place: Arctic Ocean: Southern Knipovich Ridge | collected 2010
TATGTCTAACTCAGACAAAACAATAATGGCTTCTGCAAATGATGTTTGGTGGTCTGCTGTTTATGACGACAGGTATGAAGTGATGGATGATGTTAGAGCTAGGATAGTAGCTAATGCAATAAACACAACACTTGTATCTCCTGATGGTGGTGATATATTATCTGTCGCAGATAATGAATTTACTTACAACGATGGTGTTGCTGATAGAATACTTGTTAATTCTGTAACATCTAGGTTAGTTGCACAGAATGGGGCTTACATATCTTCTGGTACAAACTCTTACATAAACGATGGAACAAGGTCAAGAGTTCAAGTAGACGGAACTCATACATATATGTTTTCTCCTAATGGTCAAAAATGGATAGACATTATTAATAGTGGCTTGACACTTCAAGGGGATACAGATATTAATGGAATATTCACATTAACTGGAGATCAAGTAAATTTTCAAATGAAGGCCGCAACAATTGGAAGCAAATCAGTAATAGGATGGTATAAATCAGATGGTACAAGAATAGGATGGATGGGTCATGGAAGTGGTGCTAATTATGATTTAACTATAAGAAACGAAGGAACAGGTGGAGATGTTCAACTCTGGGCTGATGATGGTATTGTTCATATTAATGACTATCTTAAAGTTAGCACATTAACAGGTTCAGGAAATGATTACGTTTGTGTAGATTCAACAGGTCAAATGTTTAGGAGTAGTGCAGGTTGTTAGTTGGATTAATTATGTTGTAACTCTAAAGTAGTTTTGATTATGTTACTACTTTAAAATTTTGGGCTTTGCACAAATCAAGAGTCTACGTTTGTGCAAGAAATATCTTTATCAATTTAAAGATTGGATCTATGGATAATAAAACTGTCATTATTACTATTACCCACGTAAGAACTAATAATCTACTATTAGTCTTTTTTTGTTTAAGACTATTCAGAAAGCTTATTCCATCTGAAGTTATCTGATACGCTTCAATAAATTTCGCGTCTTCTTTTTTTGGAATACCAATTAATGGGATCTTGCTCATGCGTATTAATCCATTTTTCCTTAGAGTTTCCAAGGTTGCTGGATGATACCCACATTTGATTATTACCTTGGATGACAAAGTCCATTTTGGAAAAGCATTCTCTAAGTTCTGTAATAACGAAAGAGCGAACTTTCTAGAGTTGTCTTTTCCATGCTCATATAACATTAATTCTTCAACCATTCTCTACTCCATTATATCGTTTAATACACTTTAAAAAATCTACATCCAACTTCTGTAGAAACATCTCCTGAATCAAACAGCAAATATTATGACATAGAACTTTACAAAGAATCTCATTTTCCTGAGCAACATCACTCTTAGAACTAACAAACTCTCCAAACTTTTTCTTGATCATAAACATTCCTGTTTCTGCATTACTTCTTAGGTGATAATGCCTATAGAATTCTTCTTGGTTCTGTTTGAAATACTTATACATCTTCCTCCAAGTTCCAAGCCCACTTCCAGTTGCATTGGTCTTAAATGGAATATAAGGAACTCCTCCAACATCTACAACAGCTTGAAGATTAGCTTTACTACTATAGGCCATGTCTGCCGAACATTCCTCAATATCAAAGTTATCAGCACATCTCTTTAGTAATGTCTCAAACTGCGGGGAATCATTCGCAGTTCCCTTAGTAACTCTGCATGCAACAGCCACATTACTTAATACACCATAAATGAGGTGAACCTTTTTGTATTTCCTATGTTTATTGTGGACCGAACGAATCTGACTCCACGGCTCAAATTGATGTGCACCTATACCCGTAGCATCTACTGCAAACTTTCTTTCTAGCTGGGCTAATGGTACTGCGGAGAGTTCTATCAGATATTGTAAAACTACTCTAAGATCTCTATTGTTGAAATAATTTAATATCGTGTTAAAATGGCATGTCTTGTTAATAAATCCTAATTGTTTGTAAATCTTCAAATCAGATATGAGTCTCCTAGAAGATTGTTGAGTGTAAACTTTCAGACACATAGTAAATATCTGATTATAGTAACTCTTTGCGGTTCCTGCCTTACTAAGATGTTGATCGGTTGTTTTGTCTACAGTTTCTAGAAGCTCCTTCAATAGATGAAAGAACAAAAACTTCTCCTTGGTCTGACTTTCATTATAATTGCCCCAGTTAAAAGGCTTTATTCCCGTTTCTTTGTAATCGTATAGTTTACTTTGATAGTTTTCCATTTTGTTTTTCTCCCGAATTTGAGGCGGAAGTCCCATAACCTTCCGCCAGACAAGAGCCCATAACATCTTGTCTTTGTATTTTTTGCTTATACATAATTTAGGTACCTAATGGCCTTATATAGTTTTCGGTACCTAAAATCTTTTAAGGAAATATTTAAAACCCTAAGATATCCTCAGTTATAATATGTACAAAATAACTGATATAAAATTGGGGAAGGAGGATAGTCAGGGGATGAAATACAAGATAGTTGATACAACCGCGGGTTCATTTGAAACAAGATGTTGTGCTTACAATCAAACAATAGAAAGAATTGATGATAAGTTTAGATCCGATACTGGTAATGAGCTTTCTGGACCTCCAATAAAAATTTGGACATTGATGTATGATCCAGAATTTAAATCACGACAGAAGTTTTTATGTATCAAACAACTTAAAGAGAGTCATCAAACGGGGGAAAAGTTCCATGGTTGTGATATCTTCAATGGAGAGGTAAATTATCTCAAAGAAAGACTTACAAATTTTAATAAGGTTGTTTTGGTTAATTATCTTATCCCAAGGACAAAATGGGGCCTATTTGATAAATCTGATATTGTTAGTATGGTCTCTTGTTTGTGTGCTACGGGGACACCCCATATTACTATTCCAATTTCTCCTATGTGGAATATTGAAGAATCAACAGAAGTAATTAATTCAATAAAAACTAAGATTGGAGATGGACAGGATTATTTTTTATCATTACATCCCCACATGAATTTATTAGATCAAAAAATTATTATCGAATCCTTAAAGAATGATCAAAAATTCAGAGGAATAATTATGAATTGCTGCACATTATATGATGTTAATAATTCTGTATCTTATATTCAAGCATCTAGGATGGTCGGAAATACACGTTTATTTATTCTTGTGGATGTAGATGATTCTATGAATAAAACAAAAGTTCCGACAGTAATTGCAGCTAGATTATTCAATGTAGATATAACTTGTAGGACAGTTAAGCCATACTTAAGTGGTGTTGTATTTGATGCAGAATCAAAGAAAGCTAGGAATAAATTAAAAATTTATTATGCTCCATTGGGAGCATTGTTAAATGAAGCCGAACAGTTTGAGCTTACTGGTCTTTCATTACATGAGTTCATTGCACAAAATATGTCACAAATTACAAATAACAATCTAAGAGAAATGGTTATGGCATTTAATTTTTTAGCACTGAATCACGAAGGGAAGAGGGAGAGAAAAATGATAGATCAAGATACCCATGGTCTTTTTATTCAGAACAGGATTCACTTAGCCAACTTTGTTGAGAATTTTTTTCCTAAGCCGTCTGGAAAGTAAGTATATAAAAAATATTTCCTTAAGCTCATTAGAGAATTTTTGATTAGTCTTTCTCCGGATATAGTTATTTAAATTAACCTGATTCATATTTCGATTATTTCTTCTAAGGATATAGTGATACATAGTTACTTGATTCTCCAATTGGTTGAGCCTGTCTGTTATTTTAGTCATCTTTTAACACCACCACAATTACTTTTTTCCCAATGAATCTCTTTAGAAAATCTATCTTCGCACCATTCCCAAATTTTTTTACTTCTTTCATATGTATCTCTTGACCGTCGATGGGTGTTTTGATCTGTAACATATTTAGAGAGGATCTTTGTATTTCCATAGTATATACATATATATACATGTATTAAATCTTTCTATGGGAAGATTAGGTACCGAAAGCCTTATAAATAATAGGTACCTAATTAAATAATGAAGTTGCAAAAACAACTCTCTAGAAAAGTGGGTGATAAGGAATACTCAAAATATGTTGCAGTAATCCCTTCAAAGATTATAGAGGAATCAGGAATTAGGGAAGGGGAAGAACTTAGTATAAAGGTCAAGAATGGAAAAATCACTTTAGAAAAAATAAATAACGAGAAAACAACTCCCAGAAAATAAAATCGCTTACAAACTCTCCCCTTCTGCCCTAAACCTAATGAAAGACTGTCCTCGTTGCTTTTGGCTTCATCAACATAAGGTTTGGAAACGACCTACAGGCATATTCCCTAGTCTCCCATCAGGAATGGATAGAATCCTTAAAACCCATTTTGATAAGTTCATGGAAAAAGGACAGATGCCCCCAGAACTTTGTGAGAATGATAATTGTTGTGGTATGAAGATATTTGATGACAAAGAAAAAATGAAAATTTGGCAAAGCAACTTCAAGGGAATTCAATTTTTAGATAAGAAAGGAAACATGCTTCGGGGGGCTGTTGATAATATCTTAGTAAAAGGGAAAAAGTTGATTGTGCTTGATTATAAGACTCGTGGATATCCTCTGAAGGACGATACGGCGGCACACTATCAAAATCAACTTGATACGTATAGTTTTCTTCTTAGGAAGAACGGCTATGAGACGGAGGACTATGCGTTCTTACTTTTCTATGTGCCTCGAGAAGTTATGGCAACGGGCGAAGTTGTTTTCGATACTGAATTAGTTAAGATAAAGGTTGATGTTAAGAGTGCTGAAAGTATATGGAAGAGGGCCATTAAATTATTGAGTTCTAACTGTCCACAAAAAAGTTGTGAGTGGTGTGAGGGGAGGTGATAAAATGGATGATAAACATAAGATTATTTGCGGAGATTGTGTATCTAAAATGAAACTTATCTCTGATAATTCTGTTGATTTAATAATTGCAGATCCTCCTTATAATTTATCCAAAGGTAATTCTTGGAAATGGGATAATAGTGAGAAGCTGGAGGGATTGGGTGGAAATTGGGATAAAACAAATGAAGATTGGGATGACATGGGATTTAAGGAATATTGGGATTTCACCGAAGCATGGTTAGTAGAATCAAAGAGAGTGTTAAAGCCCACAGGATCTATATGGGTTTATGGAACTTATCACAATATAGGAATTATAAATGTATTATTCCAAAAGTTGGGAATAGAAATTATAAATGAAGTTGTTTGGTACAAGCGTAATTCATTTCCGAACTTAAGTGGAAGAAGATTTACAGCAAGCCACGAAACGTTATTGTGGGGGCATTGCGGTGGCAAAAAGAGACAATATACTTTCAATTATGAGGAAATAAAAAATGGGTCTTTCCCAGAAGATTTATTAAAAAAGGAAGGAAAACAAATGAGAACTGTTTGGGATATTCCAAATAACAAAAAAAAGGAAGAACTAAAATTTGGCAAGCATCCGACACAAAAGCCAATTAGAGTTTGCAATAGAATTATTATATCTTCCTCAAATAAAGGTGATATAGTTCTGGCACCGTTCTGCGGATCTGGAACTGAATGTGTGTCTGCATTAAGTCTTGGTAGGGATTTCATCGGCATAGATTCAAATAAAGAATATATTGCTTTGGCAAGAAAAAGAATTGAACATCAATTATCAAAAGGGGAGGACGTCGAACAGGTTTAACAAAATGTTTAATCCAGTGATTAAATGGAGCGGAAGTAAAAGATCTCAAGCTAAGGAATTGCTCAAATTATTTCCAGAATTCAAAAACTATTATGAACCTTTTTTAGGTGGAGGTTCAGTTCTTTATGTAGTAGAAGGGGAAAAAGCTTTTTGCGGAGATATTTGCAAACCGCTTATAGAATTATGGAAATTAATCCAGAAAGATCCAAAAAAACTTATTAATTCATATACTAAGGATTGGAATATCTTACAGAAAGAGGGATATCAAACATACTATAAAATACGAGATAGATTCAATAAACATAAGAAAGCAGAAGATTTATTTTTCTTAAGTAGAACTTGTGTAAATGGACTTATAAGATTTAATCAAAAAGGAGAGTTCAATAATTCTTTTCATCTTACAAGGAGAGGAATAGATCCTAAAAGAATAGAAAAAATAATCCTTGATTGGTCTAAAAAAATACAAAAAGTTAAGTTCTATAATAAAGATTATAGGGAAACTACAAAATCGGCAACTTCAAAAGATTTAATCTACTTAGATCCTCCATATTTTAATACCAAGGGAAGATATTATGGGAAGATAGATTATGAGGTGTTTGTAGAATTCCTGCGGGATCTAAATAAAAGAAAAGTTAAATTTATTTTATCTTATGATGGCATGCGCGGGAATATAAAATACTTAAAAGATTTACCAAAAGAATTGTATAAGAGACATCTACTATTAAACTCTGGAAATTCCTCATTTAGAAAAGTAATAGACAAAAAATCTGAGATGGTCAGGGAATCAGTGTATTTGAATTTCTAGTCTCTTTTTGAATTTCTCCGAGGATTCTTTTAATACCTCTAAAAATAATTCTCTTCCTGGTTTAGATACTACATGAAGAATTACCTTTTCTCCATTATCTACAAACTCAATTCCAATTACGGAATCGAATTTTCCCTCATTTAAAACCTTGCTTAATTCTTCTTCCTTAGAATAACAAAATGCACCAATTGAATAATACTCTTTAGGTTTGGTTTTTATGGGCTTATCGAATAATTTCCACCCCTCCCTTGAGCTTCTTGTTGCGGTTGGATTGCCATCAAGTAAATCTTTTGTATATCTATTTAATCTCTCACCAATCAAATCCTCGAAAGTACTCGGCTTATCTTTTGACTCTATGGAAAAGAAAATATCCTTTTCGTCGGTTGAAAGCTGTACAACATGATCTGGCCTTTTACCTTCCGTTTTTGATACTCTTGGTAGTGAAGTCCAACGGGATTCTATTTTTTCATCAAAATTGAAAGTTGACAATCCACTCCAATCACCCCCTGGAGGATTGCACATACATTCAAATACATTTTTTGAATATTTTTTTGATAATAAAAAATGAATTACAGAATCTACATCCTGCTCGGAGAATTTCTTTACTTGCCCAGAGGGTGGAATTTCTACCTTTCCAATAACTTTTTGACCCTGCTTCTTTAAAAGAATTGAAACTGGAGATTGCTCGCATGTCGAACTATCTATTAATAACGAATCACTAAGATTTAACACTGCTTCCCATAGTCCATTTTTTATACATAACTTGCCATAACATTTCGTTATTTCATTCCATGTTTCTTTTTTTGCTGGGCCGGAAACTATTGTCATTATATCTACGTCTGGGCCGAGTAACATTCTGGCAAGTGGAACAAGCCCCCTATCTGGACGTGAATCATCTCCTTTGGGCTTAAACCCAGTTATCCAAACCAATACTAGCGACGAATCTTTATTCGAAATCCAATCAAGAAAGTCTGAATTTAATTTTTTTAGATATATGCCTGATAATCCTTTCGCAAAATCTTCTCTATCTTTACCTGGAATTAAGCATATTGGGATATCCCCTGCTCCAACTGAGAGTGTGTTGAAATCCTTACTGAATTTTAGCAAATCAGAAAAACTTTTTGTGACCACTACTTTCCCAGAGCTCTTCTTCTTCCAATTTATATTTTTACTTTCTAACCATTGAAGCCTTTTCGTTTGAGATTCAAAACTTAAAAATTCATCCCATTCTTTTCCTCTTCTTGTGTCTACTGTTTTACGATTTGAAGATAGAATTTTTACCAATTCGATATTTTCCTTTATTATCTTATCTTCTATTTTAGCATCAGATTTACCGACCATTAAACTGGCCATAAGTTTTTTATATTCCCCAGATCCGAAAACACTACTAAATTTTTTTCTCATCTCAGCAGATATTGATGGGCTTGGAAGATAAACGGGCAAAACTAAAGACCTATAGTTTTTTCCTAGAGTTATATATGAGAAGGGTATTATTGGATTCGGGAACCTTTGGGCTTTCAACTTTCGATCTGCCCCCAATTCAACTCCCCCGATTTCTGCAATATGAAAATAAGGTATATTAAGAAATGCAGAAGTAACCGCCCTTCCCGTCCTTTGCCATGCATTATTTCCGGCAGGCAATGCATTGCAGAACTCGACAGAAAATATTATTTCTTCAGTATTCCCCAACATCCTAGTAACTATAGCGTCTGAACCCTCCCGGATAGGAGCACCCAGTTTTGTAAATTCAGAACGAATACTAACTCCAAATCGGTCATACCCCGGGAAAAGTCTGAAATATAACTTTTTATCCGGGGAGGTCTTCAATAGATAGACAGGATTATGAAATGGGCTGTCAACCAGACATATTTTTGAGCCAATGGACTCTGAGATTGTTTCTAAAATTCTTTCGCACTCCAATATATTATCCCCATGTATCCTAAAATATTCTTTTAAACACATGAAAGGATAATAGTAATAGCATTTTTAATGTTTCTCATGATATATTTTGTAGATTATACAGACTTTATATTTTAAGATAGTTTTAAAAATTGTTATATATTGTGGGGAGTATGTTTAACTATAAATACGATGAGTTGTTTGAACCTACAATAAAGGCTCTAAAACAATTAGGCGGGTCAGCATCTAATAAGGAAATTGAAGAGAAGGTTGCGGAGATATTAAACCTAAATGAAGAACAAGTAAATGATATACATAACGGAAATAGGACAAAATTTTCTTATCGGCTTGCTTGGTCTAGAACTTATTTGAAGAATTTTGGTGCAATTATTAATTCTAAAAGAGGAATTTGGGCCTTAACTGGGAAAGGGAGGTCTTTAGAAATAATAGATAAAAATGGAATTAACTCCTTCGTAAAAAATTTAGACTTTGGAAGCTCAAATGCAGATAAGGAATTTGTTGAAGAAGAAGAATGGAAAACAGATTTACTGGAGAAGATAAAGAAAATTTCCCCCAAAGCCTTTGAAGAATTATGTGCACTAATTTTAAGAGAATCCGGATTTGAAAAGGTAAAAGTTACTCAATATTCTAAGGACGGAGGAATCGATGGGGTAGGAATCTATAGGACGGGAGAATTATTAACTATCCCCGTAGTATTCCAATGTAAAAAATATGAAGGTTCGGTTTCATCTCCAGAAATACAAAAATTCAGGGGAGCCATGAACAAACGGGCAAGACAAGGACTTTTTATCACGACTGGAAATTTTACTAGAAATGCACAAGAAGAGGCAGCAGATTCTATTGATCAGAGAATAGATTTAATTGATGGGATTCAGTTAGTTGAAAGAATGAAGAAATTGGAAATTGGTGTAAAAATTGAAGAAGATGTAAAAATTGATAATGAATTCTTTTCTAAATTCTAAAATATAATAAAAATGACAACATTTGAAGAAGATATGGTTGATGTATATTACAATCTTAGAGGGTATTTCACTATGAAGAATATTCCTTTCTCTGCCATAGAAAAGCGACCTGGAGGAAAAGGTAGGGGAGAGATTGATATTTTAGCTATAAGAGTTACTGATGATAAGATTAAAGATATAGTTCATGCAGAAGTCGGAGTAAGTGTAACCTCTCCATTCCCATTTGTTAGTACCGCAAGGCCGGGCATTGATGAATGTAATAAAATGCTAAGAAAATTTTTTAGAAATGATAGTGAACATAAAATAAGGGAAATCTTTGGTGGATCTAATTTTAGAAGGGTAATTGTGTCTAGCACTTTTTCAAAAAATGCGGTGGATAAACTAAAGAAAAGAATAGTAGATTTTGGGGCAGAAATAAAAAAGGTAGAAGAAAAAGAAGGCGAAATTTTTATTACTATAGAAGACTCTGGCAAGACTTTGGAAATTGAGATACTTCCTTTTAATAAAATTATGAAGACCCTAAAAAAGACATTTAAAGAAAGTGGATTAGAAATGAAAAATTTTCAAGATCCAAGATATAGGATGATTCAATATATGGTAAATAATGGTAAGGTCGACGAAAATGCTGAAGATATTATTCCCAGTGAAGAGTTTATTTAATGCTCTTCCAAATCCAATAAAATGCACAAGCACCTACAAGGATTGCAGCACCAAAGGCAATCGGCTCAGCTTTCACGAATCCTATTGCCATTAAGACCATTGCGATAAGTGTGTAAGTGATTGCTTGGATTAAGTTGTGGTGTTTGTGTTTTTTTAGAAGTTTCATTTTTTCGTTTCTAAATCACTTTTCCTAGCAAAATTTGATATGTTTTCGCTCCTTTCTTCCATCCCCCTACATCTTTCTTCAATCGGCCAATCCTCCCCCCCTTAAACTCCACCACCATCTTCCGAGCATCTTTAGAATAACCATTTTTAAAAATGATGAAATCATATTTTTTGAAAGTTCCATCATTATTCAATAACCTCGCAGTCCAATAAGGCTTAATCTCTCGATACTCAATCTTTTTAGTTCCTGCGAGAATCTGGTCGAACCATTTCTTCATAAGAGTTAGATGTAAGATTTTCACATAGCTTGTAAGATACAAATCGTTTTAAATATATCCTAGTATCTTTCTTAATGGTAGAAAAAGACATCGGACAGGAGATAATCGATAAATTAGAAAATCTTAATGTTTCTATAGAAAGTAGAATTACGAAACTCAAGAAAAACTCTCATTTACATATGAATATAGATACTAAGAGTATGAATGAGATTAAAGAAAAGGCAAAGGAACAAGATATTTCCATGGCTGAATGGTGTCGGAGAAAGCTTCGGGGAGATTCCCAGTTGGATAGGATTGAGGGGAAGTTGGATAAATTTATTAAAGGTTAATTATTTGGATATCCGTATGGTAGAACTTGGAAGATGATAAATAGTCCCTTAGTTGTCCTATTAAAAACTTCAGTATTTATTAAAGAACATCCTGTTTGGTCCAGCATAATAGGTATAATAATTTTAAGTTATTTTTTCCCGTTCCCTTACTTGCATGATTTTATCAGAGGGATTATTAAATCTATATGGGGCTCTCTGGGTATCGGTAGCACGGGATAATCTCTGTGTAAAAAGTAACCTCTTATTCAGACTTTTTACACAAAGCCGTGTCATACCATACATTTATATAATATTTATCATCAATTTAATTGTGGTTTGGTATGGTGAGGGATACGCCGGATGCCCCCCTAAGAAGGGATTCGACCGCTGAGGTTGCTGAAGGATATGGTCTCATTCAGTGCCACAATTTAATATGAATTACAAAAAGTTTACATTTAGCGTTAGCTCTATTGAAAGAATAAAGAAAGAAATAGAAAAAAAGCTTGAAAAATATTCTGAAGATTCAAACGATAAGGAGGGAATCTCATCTAGATTCACATTTCTGAATTCTGGGAAAAAAGTAACTCTCACATTTTTTAGAACAGGTAAAGGATTGATTCAAGGGAATCCTTCCAAATTATTTGACAAGGTAGAATCTTCCCTAAGGGATATTGAGAATATAAATTTTACAACAGATGATTCAAAAGAACAAGAAGGTAAAATAGAAAATGGGATATATGAAAAAAAAGAAATAATAATTGGGTTAGATGAAGCTGGAAGAAGTGATATAATTGGAGACATGGTACAAAGTTTAGTAATATTGCCAAAAGAAAAATTAGAATTATTTAGAGATCTCCCGAAAAATATAAAATCTATGGGCATAAAACAACTAAATTATTATTGTGGTCTAATAAAGAAAAAGGGCATTATTTATGACTACATTAAACTTACACCCAAGGAGATTACTTATTCAGAATTGGATATAGTCCGGCTAATAGATAAAAAATATATCGCCCTAATAAGTAGGCACGCAGGAATTTTAAATTCAAAATGTGCTATCTGTCTTGATGACTATGGAATAAAAAGCGAGTTAAAAACATATCTTGAGAATAGAGTAAAAACTGGTGCAGAAGTTTTTTGTGAACCAAAACTAGACGAAAAGATAACCGCAACCAAACTAGCATCAATAGTATCAAGGCATATAAGACTCACTGAACTCTCAGACATTAGCGAAAGAAATTCATTAATGGAAGATGGCAAGAAAATCGAATTTGGTAAAGGCTCTAATAATTCTCAAACCGAAAAATGGTTAGAAACCTATAGGATCCGGTATCCTTACATAGAATTTCCAGATTTTGTTAGGAAGGGATGGGCTAATGTAACTAGAATTGAAGAAAGACTTCCGAAGAAAGACAGAGAGATATTGTTTGAATGTCCCCATTGTAAAAAGAACATCAGCAAAATACTATGTTTTTTGGATAAAACTAATAATTGTATAAAATGTTATTGTTCGATATGCGTAGAAATATTAGATAATAGTCAACTAAAAAATTTAAAGTTGGGAGGACTATTATGCGATACTAATGCTTTCGTTTCTGGAATCCTTAGTAGAGATATTAATTCGTCAGATTCTGTATTCTATGGGACTTGTATAATAAAACTTCATAAGATAATTAATGAAATAGATACTATCAGTTGGGGTCAAAAAAGGGGGGCACAGAACGAATTACAAAGGTTGAAAGAATGTGAACAAAGTGGTAAAATAACCATATCTATAAGAGATTACGAAATTACTCATCCGTGGGACGCAGATACAAAACTCTATGGGGAAATATCAAAGAATAATGGGTGGGCATTAATTTCTGGAGATTACAATGTCGCAGACAATTCTCATTGTGATGGAGCATTTGTTTTTAAAATAATGACTTTTGATCCAAAATTAGCCAAAAAATAAATTGTGCAACTTTAAATAAAATTGTGCAGCAAGGGGAAATTGTGCAAAGCCAAAATTTTGAGAAGATTTAAATACTTAATATTCTTAGAAAAAGATACCCATGAGATGGCTTCGGTTATTGATTGGGTGACCTTCGGGTCTTCGTGGTAGCCCATAACTGCCACGATCCTTGGGGGAAAAAGAGAATTGAATGGTAAATGGAAACGAATTGAGGTTGAAACAGAAAGCGAACTTCTACTTTAGAGAAAAGTTAATTTGTCATGTTATTAAAGAACCTAAGGGATTTGTTAATGGTTGGTTTAGATCTGATTTGAAGACAGACGATAGGGGCCGTCTCTATTATGACTTTGAAGATCAAAGGCATCCAAATCAAGAAATTAAATTATATTTCTGGGATATTTTTGATATTGAAGATTATGAAGAGGTGATAAAATGAGTGTGACAATTCTTTCAAAACCTCCAAGAGATGTTAAGGATGTTTATAATAAATCTTTAGATTATAAGTGGCAGTTAGAAGATGGGTGTGAGAGATATATTAAACAACAATTGGGGATTGAAGAATGAAAAGTGATACAAATGATACAAATTCTAAGAAAAGTGATACAAATCAAATACTCAATAGTGGTAACACCAAAAAAGAAGATTTATGTGTAGAGAATCAGGAAAAGGGAGAATGCGAAGGCTTGTTACACGATACAAATGATACAAATGATACAAATGATACGGAAGAAAGTGGTGAGTGTATCAAATGTATCATTTGTATCACTTACACAGAGGTTCTAGAAAAACTTGGAAAAAGTCCAAGAGTTAAGGTTTTTGGATTACTAATTGATAAGAAATCTAGGACTTATGAACAGATAGCTGAAGAGACTGGAGAGAAGTATGATTATGTCCGAGTTTTGATTAATAGACTAAAGGATTATTTTGAAGAGGATGAAACAATCAAAGGAAAGAAGACCTTTAAATTATCTCCGAAAGGTCTCCAAGAGATTAATAGAAAACTGGAGAATTATGAAAATTCTCAGAAATCTGCCATTAAAGAAGATGAAGGAAAAAAAGAGGCGATTGAGAAGTCAGAAAGGGATATGGATCAAATCAATCTCACACTTAAGGAGTTAGATTTAAAAGTTGAGAATAAAATAGTAACTATTGATTTTAATGATTTACTAATTAATAATAATGATCTTGCGGAAAGTTTATTAGAAGTACCTTTGATAACTATCAAAGTTATCGAAGAATTCTATGAAGATAGATTTGGAACTTCAAATATCCGGATAATAAATCTACCAAAAACTCAGAACCGAACTGCGGAAGGATTAAGATGTAGAGATATAGATAAATTGGTGGTTGTTGAAGGAAGATGTGTTTCTCTTTCTTCTCCGAGACCAGTGGTTACTGAATCAAAATATGAATGTCCTAGCTGCGGAACAATCATAAACATAGTTCAAACAGAAAATAAATTACAGGAACCTAATAGATGTTCGTGTGGTCGTCGTGGAGGATTTAAGGAAATTTCTAAAGACTTAGAGGATGCGGCCAATGTAGTTATAGAAGATTTACAAGACAATACAGAGAACCCAAATACTCAAAGAATAAATGGACGTATCCAAAACTTCTTAGTAGAAAAGGAAAACATTGGAGTATTTAATTTAGGTGATGAAGTAAGGGTTACTGGAATTCTTAGGACTGTAAAATCATTTATACATGGATCACAAACAATCAATATGGGTTATCTGTTTGAGATTTTAGACGCAGAGAAGAAAGAGGAGGAAGTGGTCGTGGATAACTTCACTGAAGAAGAAGTTGATAAAATAATAGAGATAGCTAAAGTAGTTAATGAAGATGGGATGTCCGAGGTAACTTCTTCTTTCGCACCAGATGTCCATGGATACGAACACATAAAGAATGCAATCATTCTTCAGGCTTGTAACAAAAAGAATAAACCAAAACAATCTTCTACAAGAAATAAACAGAATATTTTATTAATTGGAGACCCTGGAATTGCTAAATCTGTTATTTGTAACTTTGCTATGAAGGTAACGCCCGGAAGTCGTAAGGCTGCTGGGGGGGGATCTTCTGCAGTAGGGATAACTGCTTCTGTAGTAAAGGAAGAGGAATCTATGGGAGGTTATAGGATTGAGGCTGGAGCATTGCCTTTAGCTAAAGAACTTCTATTTCTTGATGAAATGAATAACTTGACGGAGGATGATAAACCAAAGTTACAAGAAGCAATGTCAGAACAAATGATTTCAATTAATAAAGCTAATCTTCACGTTAATCTAAAGGTTACTGCAGGAGTTCTTGCAACAGCCAATCCTGAAAAAGGACATTTTGTAGAGGGGATCCCCTATAATAAACAATTCAATATTCCTTCTCCAATTCTAAATCGTTTTGATGTTATTTTTATCATGAAAGATATTCCAAATAGAGAACGTGATGAGGCTATTGCAGATATTATGATTAAGAGAAAACGTGGAGAGATTAAACCAAAATATTCTATAGATGATCTGAAGAGGTTTTTTGCTTATGTCAGAAACTCTGATGACCCAGAGATTACCGATGAGATTGCTGATAGACTTAAATCAATTTATTCAAGTTCTCGTAATAATAGAAACTCTGATGTAATAATCAATCCTCGTTTTATGGAAGCACTTAATCGAATGATTGAAGCTTCTGCAAAGATGAGATTGTCCAAGGTTGTTGAAGAGAAAGACATTCAGAGGGCATTAATCATTTTATCAAAGTCACATTTTAAAGCTAACGAATATAAGAAATTTTTATTTGGAGGTGAAGAATGATTGATGAATTAATATCTAAAAAAACCATAAAATGAAACAACAAAAACAATGTAAAGCTATGAACAGATTATCAAACCATAGATGCTGTAGAATGGCAATAATCTGTGGATATTGTATTGTTCACTATAGGATGAGGAAAGAAGGAAAAGAATTGGAGGTTGAAGAAGAATGAAATCAGAAAAGTCTGTAGCAGAATCACAAATAGAAGAACAAATGAATTCAATGATTAAAACAAAAAATCAAACACATTTAACAATCGCAGATGCAAATGAACTTATCTTTCGGGCAGGAAAAATCCTCCAGAAGTGTGAAGAACTGAGAAAATCTCGTGATGGCTGGAGAAATAAATATGAAGAACTAAAAAATGAAAACACATAACTGCCCATATAAGAATGGAAGAAACCAAAGGAAGGGCCGTTGCACCCCCAGATCTGCACCTGATGATTGTCCCTATGAAGATCCTAAAAATTGTTCCCATTTATGTGAATCTAAGGCTTGGACTGGTCTATGGAGGTTTTTTAAGAGAAAGTCGAAAATTGAACCTGAACCTACACCAAATTTGACTATCTCAGCCGGAGGCTCAGCATGAAGATGGTAAGTAGACCAAGCCGTTGTAAGGAATGTAAAAAGATTATCACTCCTAAGAATAAGTCTGGCTTATGTAATTATCATCATGTTAAAATATTGAGTACTGAAAGAAGGCGTAAAAAATGTCATATCTGTAAAGGGAAATGTTCTGGCAAGAGATTAATCCAATTCAATGGTGGAAGAATTTTCTCCTTCTGTAATAAACACTTCAAAAAACTCTATTTAATAAAACGTGAAAAAGATATAAAGTTAGAAATTAAACGTTTGAAATGTTTGTCACTCGGGGGTTAAGACAAAATAGTAGTCGTCATTTTGTAATGGTACAATACATTTAAATAATACTACTACCACCCATTAGTATGGAAAAAGAGAATGATAAAAAAACAACAGAAGTTAAATGTTTTCATTGTGAACATCAATGGAAAACAATATCGAAGGCTATAATGGTTACTTGTCCTAGCTGTATAAGAAAGACTGTAAGAGTTGTGGAGGTATTAGAATGAAAAAGAAACAAAAACAAACCTCTTGGCCAGAATTATTAATAATGGGAATCTTTGTAGTAATCCTAGCTCTCCTGATTATTTTTTCTCCCCAACTAGGGAAAAATTGTAAGGTCCAAATCGAAGAAGCAATAAATCAATCTTTCATCAATGGCACAACCTACGCCCTTGAATATGCTGTAGCTTCAATAACTTCTGAAGCAATCCAATGTAATCAAATTCCTGTGAGTTACCAAAACTATAGTTATACCCTTATTGCTTTGGAATGTTTAGATCTAAATAAAAAGGAGGAAAATTAAAATGGGAAACTTTAAGGAATCCGCAAAGGACTATGAGCCAAAGAAAACTCCAGTAGTATCCGAATTAGAAGCCGTGTCCCTAGAATGTCCTATCACTAAGAATAGTGGTACCGATACTGATGGCAAAGATTTTGAATACTTTGTAGTTAATGTTGAAGGGATAGATTACCGAGTTCCAAACTCAGTAATGGAGCAAGTCCAGACATTATTAGAAGAGAAGCCTGACACCAAAACAATCAAGGTTGTTAAGAAAGGTGAAGGGATGAGTTCAAAATATACTGTTGTTATATTAGAATAAAACTTCAAACAAAATAAATTATTTATTTTATTTCACTCATCATGGTTGGTATTAACCTTTTACAAAAATCCTCGGATGGGAGGGGTAGGGAACGTCAGAGTAAAATCTGTCGTTCTCATTGGGATCACTCCCAAAAAAGAAGACATCAGTCTTCTTTTCATTGACGCCTCGGAAAGACGAGGGATGTGAGCTTTCCTCTTCCATAAATTGGTAGGCTCACATTTTATACTCGCTGGGCATCAACTCTGTCCTTAACAAACATCATCGAAGTCCTCTCATTGGCGAGATGAGAGGCATTATAATTAAAATGGGAAATCAAAAATGTACAAAATGCGGAAGTAGATTAACTCAACAATGCTTTCCCCTTGAAAATTTAAAATGGAGATGCTCAAGTTGTGGAAATCGCTTTAAATTGGGAGAATCGCAATCTAAACAAGAGGCGAACAATCATGGATCTTAATGAAGAATTGAAAGCTAGGTGGAAAAGATATGTAGAAAGTTATAATGAAGATACTTCAAAAAGGATGCATTTAATTTCTGCTACTCATGTGGTCAATAGAATAATTGATTCGGCAACTATCAATAAAGCGTCGTTGGAGGAGAAAGATGGAAAATAGAAAACCAATAGGAAGAAAGAATTATGGTAGTATCGCACATCTTCCAGATTCTAGAATGGGAGACGGAGATCATCATATTTCTGAAGGACAAGCAAGAATATCTACTCAAAAGACAAGAGATAAGAATGATTTAGTAATTGTTCAGGAGAAATTAGATGGTTCTAATGTTGGAGTAGCTAAAATAAATGGAGAATTAATACCCATAGGTCGTTCAGGATATAGAGCAAATACCAGTAAATTTAAGCAGCACCAATTATTTGACAAATGGGTTATGGATAATTACGATAGATTTGATAAGATTTTAAATGAGGGGGAAAGGTTATGTGGGGAATGGTTGGCCCAAGCTCACGGGACAAAATATAATTTAAAACATGAGCCATTTGTTGTTTTTGATTTGATGATTGGTTCAGAAAGAGAACCGTTTTTAGAATTGTTCAAAAGAGTAAATGGAGTTTTTACTATGCCCACAACAGTTCATATTGGGGGGGCAATCTCAATTGAAAAAGTGATGGAGTTACTTGGAGAGAAAGGATTTCATGGATCTCAAGAACAAATAGAAGGAGCAGTATGGAGAGTAGAACGTAATGGTAAATTTGATTTCATCTGTAAATTTGTTAGACCGGATAAGGAAGATGGAAAATATCTTGAGTCTGTTACTGAGAAAGAACCAGTATGGAACTGGACGCCAAATGTCCAGGGGGCGAACAATGGCTAAATTTTGGTTAAGTACAGCACAACTATCAATGTTATTATATTCTCCACAAAAATTAAGAAACAAATTAGCGGAATGGATTATGAAAAAACAAAACTTTGGATCTCAATCTAAAGAAGAAGCGGAAGAGGCAAGAGAGTTAATATCAAAGGCACAAACTGTCCAAGATACGTCGGAGGTAGAGAAATGATAATAATTGATAGAATTTGGGCTATGCCAAACAAAAAGACCTTTCAAATAAAACCTATAGAAGAGCTTTTAGAAAAGGAAATCCCTAGATTTGCAAAAATATTAGACCCCTTTCCATTTGAATATAAGGAAGATGCTACTGATATGTTGAATAAGATTAAAAATGAAAGTTATAACTATGCAGTTTTTGATCCTCCTTATTCTCCAAGACAACTAAAAGAATGCTACAAAGGAAAAGGGGAATATGATACTAAATGTTCTACATGGAGTAATTGGAAAGATTTAATCGCTAAGAAAATTAAAGTTGGTGGAAAGGTTATATCTTTTGGATGGAGTAGTCAAGGTATGGGAATGTCCAGAGGATTTCAATTACAAAGAATATTATTAGTTCCTCATGGTGGGCAGCATAACGATACTATTGTTACAGTAGAAATAAAAACAACGTCTAATCTAAAGTCAAAGTCTGTCCAGGAGGCGAACAAATGAAAACCCCCCAGAGAAGCAGATTAAAAAGAAGGATAAATGCCTATAGAACTCTTGGATATAATTTTGTTTATATGTTAGAAACAGATTTCAAAGGGGTATTTAGTCCAATGATGACAAAGAAAGAAATCGAAACAGCCAAACAAGGGTGGGGATTTGGATTAAATGAACTAATAGAAAAATGTTCAGAAGAAGAATGTATGGAATTAAATCAAAGACTAGACTGCTACCAGCTAGATAAGAAATATGATTAATTATTCGCTTAATCTAAATAAGGAGTCTCAAAATGAATAAATTGGAAGAAGCCAAAGAAAGTTTATTTGAATGTCAGCAATGTGGTCAGATAGTTTCACCGAAACAAAAACATGATATTCATGATTGTATGAAATATTCGCAATTTCATGGGAAGGTGACGGAATGAAATTAGATATAGAAAAGCTAGAGAAAGAAGTTTTAAAAGAGGTTAGACTAGAACACAATTTATTGAGAGAGAGAATTAGAGTTGCCTTTGATAAATATAGACCTTCGTCTTTTACAGGAAATCAGAAAGGAGGTGGAAAATGAAATCAAAAGAAGAAATACTAGAATTCATAATGGAAAGATATAATCCAGACAAAACCTCAATCGAAGTAGAATTAGCAGAGATATGGGATTTTTTTGGAATAACTGAAGAAGATATATTAAAACATTCGCAGAATACAAGGGAGACGAAAGAATGAAAAGACTCCCCCCAATATTTATGTTTAGAATGGGCCTAGCTATAGATGCGATGAGTATGAGATTACTAAAATATATTCCAACAAAACTAATAAAAGAATTAGATAGAGATTCGTGTGATAGTTTACTCATGGGATTAATAGAGACGCAGAAGACTTCGGAACGGAAACTATCAAAAGAAGCAAAGGAAGAACTTAGAGAAATAGTATCAAAAGAAAAAGATGATTCGCACAGGACTTCGGAGGCGAAGAAATGAAATGTATATTATGTAAAAGAATGTTGAGATCAGAAAATAAATATAATCTATGTTCAAATTGTGGGAATAGAACTCTGGGCACATTAATGAAAAGTGGAGCAATAACACCAGAGATGTTGCATTCGCGTAAGAAATAAAATAGTCAGTACGTTGTATTTAAAAACCAAAAAAACCTTTTATTCACGCCTTAGAGGTTTAAGGCTACACGCAGTTCCATAGTATTGAAAAATCATAAAATACAATGATAATAATTAGTAGTGATGATTAAACCTGGGTAATTTAGGAGTGAAAATTAAAATCATGGTGAGACTTAATGGAGGGGCTATATTGGTTGCTAGGTTCTATGCGAATTCGGATTATGCTAATCTGAACTGTAACAGGAATTCGTCTAACTCTAACTCTAACCTCGAAATAACCTAAGACTTCTAAGGTATTATAATGAAAACATACAAAAATTTATACAAGAAACTATACTCAACAGATAATTTAAATTTAGCATTTAGAAAAGCAAGAAGAGGAAAATCTAAGAAAGATTATATTGCCAGATTTGAATTAGATATTGAAAAAAGCATAGGACTATTACAAAGAGATTTAAGATTAAAGATATACAAACCAAGTAGATTAAAAAAATTTATCATCAGAGATCCAAAGACTAGAACGATACACTCTTCAATATTTAGAGATAGAGTGGTTCACCATGCCATAATTAATATCATTCAACCAATCTATGAAAAAATATTTATCTATGATTCTTTTGCTAGTAGAAAATCCAAGGGGGCACATCTAGCAGTAAAAAGATTTGAGTATTTTGTTAATAAAGTTTCTTCAAATGGAAGAAAGATAAAGCATCCATTTAATAATAATTCAATAAGAGGTTATGTTCTAAAAGCAGACATCAAACATTATTTCGCCACAATAGATCATAAGATATTATTAAATATTTTAAGAAAAAAAATCAAAGATAATGATCTTATAGACTTAATTAGAATTGTGTTAAATAATTCAGAGAATCAAATAGAAAGAAAGGGATTACCTTTAGGAAACTATACTTCTCAGTTCTTCGCTAATGTTTATTTAAATCACTTAGACTACTTTGTAAAAAACAAATTGAAGGCAAAATATTATATAAGATATGTGGACGACTTCGTGATTTTAGATAAAAATAAAGATACATTATTTATATACATGGATAAGATAAAAAAATATCTTCAATTTTTAAAATTAGATTTGCATCCAGATAAAACAGAGATTCATGCACTACGTAATGGAATTACATTTCTAGGATACAAGATATTTTATCATTATAGATTATTAAGAAGAAGAAACATAAGATATTTTAAAAGAAGATTGAACGAAAAGTTAGAACTTTATCATTGTGGATTGATGGGAAAAGAAGAACTCGATAGTTTTTTACAGGGATGGCAAGGATACTCCAGTTTTGCAAACACATACAATTTTAATAAAAAAATTGAAAAAGTTGTCCCTATAGAATGGGGAGAAAGACTTAAATAGTAATTATAATTATAACTATTATGAAATCAACACAACAAAAAATTGATGAGACTAAAAAGAAACTAAAAGAACTAGAGAATCAATTACAAAAAGAAAATGATAAATCAGATTGGATAAAGATTCCAGAGTTGAAAATAGAAGTACAAACAAAGATTCATCATAAGAATAAGACTTATGCAGAATGTGAAAAAGATTTAAGTAAGGGAGAATCATTACCAACCTACGAACAGATTCAATGGCTTAGAAATTCTAAATATCGAGATCAATTAAATTTAATAGATTCCTGGGAGTTCGTACAAAATCCAGATAAGATTAGTAAAGATAATGGTTATGTTGCTAGGTTCTATGCGGGTTCGGTTTATGCTGATCTGGACTGTGACAGGAATTCGTCTGACTCTTACTCTGACCTCGGGGTACGGTTCGTCCGAAGGACGAAGGGTGGTAAAAAATAATGGCATTAACACAAGTAGATTTTGATGAGAGAGAAGAGAAGATTATTGAAGAAGTTTCTAAGAAATATAAAACAAACAAGCCAAAAACTGTGAAGAAAATAGTTTCTGAATATAAGGAGATTGAAGATGGCAAAGAGTAATGTGAAAAAGATAAGCAAAAATATAATAGAATTTGCTGGAGAAAGATATGTAAAAGAAGATTCAAGAGGATGGTTAGATATTCCTGAACTAAAAATTTCTGTAGAAGTTGAAGTGCATGATAAAGATAAGTCCTGGGATGATCTTGGACTATCGGAGAGAGAAGATGAATTATTAACGCATGAAGAAGTCGTTTGGTTGGCAAATTCTAAATATGCTAAACAGTTAAAGATGGACGGGAGTTCTTTAAAAGATGATTTTTTCTTTAAACAACCATTTAATTTAAGTAGAAAGAATGGATATATTGCTAGGTTCTATGCGGGTTCGGGTTATGCTGGTCTGTACTGTGGCGGGGGTTCGTCTGGCTCTGACTCTGACCTCGGGGTACGGTTCGTCCGAAGGACGAAGGGGAAGAAATCTTCAAAGACTTCTAAATAAAGGGGCTATGCGTAAAAAGTAGTTAACACGAAACATGGTATATGAAATAACAGGAACATTTTTAGTTTTATCATTTGGAATGATAGCAACAGCAGGAATATTGGTCGGATTAGCAATTGGAGGATTTATATTCAGATGAAAATAAAAACATTTTTTGCTGGACTGTTAGTTATAATCTTCTTCCCAATAATTCTAATAACAGATGGTGTAGTCCATATTATTAACAAAATAAATTCGCAGTCCAAACCAAAAACGAAATGATTCACGTACCATGTAAGAATTATCCAAGATGTAAGAAAAGATGTTGCCAACCAATTACTTGGGTAACTATAAAAAATAAGAGAAGACAAGAGTTTTGTTCAGAGAAATGTAAAAAGGAATGGGAGGAAATAAATTCGCGATCTGATTAACATGGGAATTAAATGTAAAATATTAATGGAAGTGGAAAGACTTATAGACGAGGGTTTTACATCAATAGATATTAGTATTATTGATGAAGGATTCATAATAAATCCCTCGAAGATAATAGATAATACTGGTAAAGATTCGCCTTAGAACTAAAATGAGTAAAAAGAAATGTTGTGTAATAAATTGTAACAATCGTGTGATGAATGGAGATTTTGGATTAGAAGGTCATAGGTGGGGATATTGTCAAATACATAAAATAGAAGGAACTGCGGAGGAGATTACGCCGAAGGCTTGATTTACGCACATGGAAATAAAACCAATACCAGAAGAACTAATGCAAGAGGGAGATGAAGACGGAATAGCATTAGTAGAGATTAGAGAAGGGACACCTCATTGTATTTATCACGGTGCGATGAATAAACTTCCTTATCATAATTTATGGAGATGCTTTGCAGAATATGGATACAAATATTTACCAGGAGAAACAATGTCAAGATTTATTGATAGAACCTGTCCTGCGTGTTGTGTAGAGGACAATAGTATGATTTGTGGAAAGTGTAAAACACAACAAGATATGGTTAAGAGAATAATTGGAAAGGAGTTCTGTTGGTGGTGTCCTAACTGTAAGGATCAAATAGCCGACAGTGCGTGTTTCAAAGCATAACAGAACATGGCAAGAAGAGTTAAAACAAAAGGAAAGAAAGTAAGGGCAAAACCATTACCACTAGAAATAGATAGATCTGAGTATATTGGATTACTCAATAATTGCCCACACCTAAGACACAAGATTGCTTTTATGTTAGGATGGGAATCTGGAATGAGGATCTCAGAGATTGTTAATTTAAAGAAAGAAAACTTTAATTTCAAGACAGGAGAAATAAGAATCAATATGGGTAAAAATTCAAAAGACCGTATTGTATCTATGCCACAAAGTTGGCAGAAACATCATATTAATTATATTCCTATGCCCTGCAAGCAAAGAGCATTACAAAAAGCATTAATTGCAGCCGCAGAGAAGTCCGGATTGAAAGACAGAAAGCCCACAGTTCACTTCCATTCTTTAAGACACGGATTTGCAACCCATTGTATTAGAAGTAGAATTGATATTAATCACGTTCAAAAGTTGATGGGCCATGAGGATGTTCAAACAACATCAATATATATTAACCTAGCACCGAGGGAGGCGATAGATGATTACAAGAAAAAATTCAATTAGTATGTCATTATTAAATAGTACGATGCATTTATATACCACTTATACTACTGCCCATTATGGTTAAAGCAAGATGCACAAACTGCGAATATGAATGGGATTCAACTTCCAAGATGTTTCAGGTTAGTTGTCCAAGCTGTGGAAATAAAGTTAAGATCAGAGAACTAAAAGCGGAGCAAAAAGAATAATGGAAAAAACAAAAGATTGGGAAAAGGATGCCCCAGTTTGCAATAAATGTAAGAAAAGTGATCGATGGCTTTCTCTTGCTAGGAATGAGAGAACTGGAAAAGAATTTTATATGTGTGAGTGTGGAAATGAACAAGATAAATTATCCGGTCAAGAAGCAAACATAGACGCAATAGAAAATGATCCAAAATGGGGGGACCTATGAAATTTAATAAAGATTCAGAAGTAATAGTAACTAGAAAAGTGAATGAATTTATAGGTGAAGATGGCATAAGAAGAATACGGGTCAAAAAACAAGTTTTAAAAAAGCCATTGCAATTAGGAAGTTTAGTACATCCAAAGAATACAGATGTGATAGAAGTAAAATCTTCTATCAAAAGAAAATTAAAAAATATATTCGGAGAATTCTTCAGATGATATTCGTAGAACAAAAAGGAGACGAACAAAATGAATAAGTATTTTATATTCGGATGTAGAATGCTTATGCTGTGTATGATGTCAGCACTAATTGGAGGCCTAGGATTTGTAGGTTTACATTATGGTATTCAAACACTACAATCATCTGCCCCATTAGATTTAGAGGCAAAGATTGTTTTCATTTTTATGGCACTTGGGATATGTTTTCTACAAGTAGTAAATGCTTTATATTTTATATTTAATATAAACTTATTCGCACTTGTATCAGGAGATGAACAATGAAAACATTAAAAGATATTAATCATCCAGCAGGACCATTTGTTGATAGTGATGTTGATGATTTTAAACTAATTTTAAAAGAAGAGGCGATTAATTTACTTAAAAAGAACAAAGAAATAAATACAGCAGATTGGGTAGAATTCTTTAACATTGAAAAAGAATTTGCCGACGCATCTTTGGGAGGTGACGAATAATGGTATTAGGACTATACGAACAGACAGTTATAGGTTTCTTAGTAGGACTTTGTTTAATGGGATTTTCAATTCTTTGGGTAGTATTAGATATTAGAAAAGAAGCAAGAGACGTAGTCTCGGAGAATCAAGAAGGAGGTTCAGAATGAATGAAACAATAGAGTTTGCAATATTGAAGGATAAATATGAGCCAACGCTTAAGGAAGTAAATAGTATGGCTAAAGAACTATGGGATATTAAACACACAGAAGATTTTAAAATAATTGAAGCTTCTTTCAATGCTAATGATGAACGTTTTTTAGAATTGAAAGTATCATTCGGTGATTGGATTTATGAAGGAATATTAGATTTAAATCAAAAAGGGCAAGATGAGATATTAGAAGCAATGAAAAAACACTTCAGTTTCGCAAACCAGGAGAAGTCAGAATGATATGTAAGAATTGTGGTAAATGCCAAGAAGCTCACCTTGAAGGCAAAAGAAAGTTTACGGATGAAGAAGTATTAGTTTGTCCTAATACATTATTTGATAAGCCAACATTGTTTGAACCTAAAGACGTGTCCTGCACCAAAGGAGAAAAGAATGGTGACTAAAACACAAGAAAAGTACAATAGATTATCTGAACAGACTTCTAACAGAACTGCTGCGGACATTGGTTTATTGAGGGGAATGATTGTCCTTGGTTTAGAAGAACAAGAATTAGAATTGAGAAAGAATTTTATATTTAGAATTAGAGCATTACAAGATTTATGTTTTAAAAGAGAAGCACAATTATCTAAAAAGATTAAGGGACATGATTATCACAACGGATATTCTTGTGCATTACATGACATAAGAAAAGAATTAGATGCTTTAAAAAAACAAGACGTGATCTGTGTGACTGACGAAGGAGGTCAAAATGACTGAATGTAGTATATGTAAAACTAAAGAAAGTAAGACTTGGTTAGGATGCCTTGGTGGATGGACTTTATGCAACAAATGTTCTAAAGATTATAATGATTTTGACTTGCAACCTAAAAATAATCAGAACATAGTTATCTTGATGGAAGTTTATTTTAGAAGAGGAGAGGGAGAAGATATAAGTTATGAGAAATTACACAATGAAAAATCTAATCTAAAATTTATAACATTTAAACATTTGTTTAAAATGGACGATGCATCTTTAGTGGAGAGTGAACAATGAGTTTTATAAAAAAGTGTAACAGATGTAATAAGAACGAAAGACACGTAGCTAAAGAGAAAACAGGCGATAAAGGAGATTACTGTTTAGGGTGTAAAAGGGTAAATAAACCAGATAAGAAAATAAAAAAGAAAAAGATTAAAATAATTATTACTCAACAAATGTGTGATGAACTTAATGCAATTCGAGATAAATGCTTTACAAAAGAACAACAGGAACTTTTAGGGATGAGAGAAAATAAACCACATACAGTAGAGGCACTTTATGGTTAAGTGCGTGATTGTATTGGAGGACGAAAAATGATAAAATCTTTCAATTCACCAGAATGTTGCAATAAGCGTATGCAACTAATAAATTCATTCGGATCTGCAATACCAAATTATTATACATTTCAATGTCAATCTTGTGGGAAGATATTGTCAGTAGACGATAGGCAATTAAAAAGATTCGCAGAAGTTGGGGAAGGTGTCGCATGAGAAATATACAATCAACATTAGAAAAAGAAGAAGCTAGAATAAGAGAGATTTTGGTAACAAAAGGTAAATTGTCGAAGTACGATAAAGAAATATTAATTAAGAGAAGAAAGAAAGTTGAAGAAAGATTAAAATATTTTTCACTAGGAAAGAAGGAGCAGAAAAGAATCTCGGATGCAAAAATAAGAATGATGAGGGCAGAGGTGAATACCTACAAAGATAACTATAAATTAATTTGGGGAAAATTAAAAGAAGTAGAGAAAAAGAAGAAACGTTGTTTTTGTGGTGGTGATAAGTTGTGGAGACCAATTTGTTCAGAATGTCAGAAGTTTAGGGATGGAACAATCTCTCCAATAATCAGAGAATGGATATTAACAAATCAAAAGAAGAAAAGCATGGAAGATTTCTTTTTCTTCGCGGGAAAGACCTTTGAGAAAGATTTAGAGAAGGTCGAATATGATATTAAGAAGTGTTCCAAACTCGACGCACTTCATGCGAAAGTGGAAGGTGGTGAAAATGAATCAGATTAAATTTAGTCATAACTGGAATGGGAAGCTAGACTTTGCAGTATTTACTACTATTAGAACCTGGACCCAAAACAAGGAAGATTATTATAATTCCTTAATCGCCCATAGATTTGAAGTTTTATTAAAGGGAAAGAAGAAGTGTATTGCTGAATTGCAAGAAGTTGAAGTAATGGAATTTTCAGATATACCTTCAGCATTAATAATGTATGATACAGGATTGCCGATGAATGAAGCCGGAGAAGTTTTTGCACAATTCGGATTAATAGCCCTACCAAATCATAAGGCAATTATTTTGACATTTAAATACGACGAGTTCGTGAAAGTAGCCACAGGCGAAGGTGATAGAAAATGAGTGCACATTCAAGAATAGTATTCTTTGTAGTAGGGGCTATTTTAGGTTGGAAATTTATAAGTTCCTGGGGAGAAATATTAGCTACACTAATTGTCGTAATCCTATTTGAGTTGATAGAATCTCTAATTAAATACAAGTTCGCGAAACGAGACTAATATGAAACAATTAATAAAACTACACATTGAAGATTGTATGAGAGGATTCGTAAACAATTATCAAAATAAGGAACCTTATTATGAAAGATTGGATGAATTATTTTTATTGTGGGCAAGAATTGATGGTAAAAGTTTTGTAGAGTCTGTAGAATACTTTGGGTTGATATACGATGATTTTCATAATAAAGAATTTAATAAGGTAACACAACAAATAATAGATAAATTTCCAGAGGAATTGACTTATGAATAAATTCGCAATAAAGAACAAATAAGAATATGGAAGACATAAAGGAACAAGTTGTTAAAAAAATAAGAAAAAGAATCGAAGCTCCTAGATTCAAGAGCAAGGTCGAAGTTGCTAGATTGGCTTTGGATGAATATGAGAAAGCAGAAAGTAATTTTTATAAGAAAAGATTTAAGGAAATCAAAAAAAGATTAGAAGCATTGGAAATATCCAGCACTAAAAATAAAGACAAGGGAAATGTACAAGATTTTAATGAGGGATACAATCAAGCATTAATTGATTATGGTATATTCACAAGAGATCAAATAAACAAACAGTTCGCAAAAAAGAACAAATAAGAAAATGGATAAGAAACAAGAACAAATATTAAAGAATCAAGCCACAATAATGATGGCAATAGTTGATATTCACCAATCCTTAAAAGTTGAGGACTTGGATTCATCAATAGCAATTAAAAACAGAATGGACGAAACTAGGGACGTCTTAAGAGGAAACTAAGTATGGTAGATTATACTAAAATAAAATATACTAGGGGATGGTTTGATAATCCAGAGAATCAAGCACATACCGTTCAAGATGATAATTTATTTGGGAAAACATCTAAAAATCAGATAAAGATTGGAGACCATTTCCTAATAGATTTAATTCCAGTTTATGGTAATGGAAAAAATAGGCAGGGGACAGATGTAGAAATTTGGGAAGTAACAAATACTAAGAGAAAACAATATTGTAAGGAGAGAAGACAATGGTTTAATTTTATTCCCATTAGAAAAATAACTACTGGAAAACAATTTGGTTATCCGAATGGGTATTGGAAAGTAAACGACGTGTTAGAGGTAGAAACAGAATGATAAATATACAATGTAGTAAATGCCCAAACACAAAGAAAACAAAATTAACTATGGAAGTTTGTAGTGATGGTTCAGTATTAATAGAATGCTTAAGGTGTGGGGATTTAAAAAGAATTAAGAAAGACGACGTGAAAGGGAGAAATCACGATGAGTAAATTCACAATGAATAAATTAAAGGAGTTTTTAATTATAATTAGTGAAGCTAAGGGTATCAAAAGCAAATTATCAACGATAAATTATCCATTTCAAATTTTATTAAAAGAATTTCTTAAAATATTTAAAATAAAATATAATCCAAAGCTTATTTTTAATACAATTATAGAAAACAAAGATGGCACATTTTTTTGTGGAAGAGAGAGGACGTATCTTAGAATATGTGCATCTTCATTTGAGGAGGAAATGCAGGATTATTTTAATATTGAAGAAGGTGTATTTATAGATGTTGGATCTCATTGCGGGAGGTATAGTATTGCCATGGGAAATAATTTAGGGAAGAGTGGGCGAGTTATTTCCATTGAGCCAGAATTTAAGAATTTTAAGTATTTGAAGAAAAATGTTATTTTAAATAGTTTGAAGAATGTTAATGTTCTAAGGAGTGCGTGTGGTAGTGAAGATGGCTACGTTAAATTATATATTAATGAAAAAAATAAAGAGACTACTGGACATTGTATAAAAGATCCAAATAAATTTCATACTTATGCGCAGAATAAAATGGATTTTAGTAATAATAAGTTTCAAAATGTTAGGGTTTTAAAATTAGATTCTATTGTTAAAAAATATTGTCTTGATAGGGTTGATTTGATAAAAATAGATGCTGAAGGTGTAGAATTGGATGTTTTAAGTGGTGCGGAAGGTTTAATAAAAAAGTTTAGTCCTAATATAATTATTGAGGTTGATATAATTAATAATCAGAAGATGAAAGATTTTTTTAAAAGATTATCTTATAATATTAAAGAAATAAATGGTAGTAATTTTTATGCCTTTAAGGATAGCAAATTATCATTGAAGCAATTAAAAAAACATAAACAGAAATTAAACGACGCAAAAGGAGAACAAGATGAATAAGAAAAGGATATATAGTTTTGAACAATTATCTAACTTAGTTGGAAGGGATATTAATTTACCAGAAGGAAGTTATCATTGTGAAATAAGTATGAAAGGAGAAGGATATGCTAAAACATATACTTTTATATTTTCAGAACCAAAGGACGACGCACTTGTGTCAGGAGAAGAACAATGAATAAAAAACAGAGGAAGGAAGTTATAGAAATAGTTGGAAAAGAAATAAGAAATAGATTGTTTGGATTTATAAGCTCTTTAATACTATTAACAATAACTGTTATATTTTTTAGGATAGTGAATAATTTTGAGCCATCAGAAGTTTTTAGTATTATAGAATTAATGGGATCAGCAGCAGGTGGACTTATATTGGTAGGATCCCTTGTCACAGGAGTAACATTATTTATAATAACATTTACTAAATTAGGATTTAACTTTGAAAAATGATATGCTCACTTGTGGAGAAGTCAGAATGAAAAGAATAAGTTTTGAAGTTGAAGATGATGCTGAGAACTCGGCTTTAGCAAGAGCAGCAGAAATTGGAGAGAATGTAAAATCGGAGGAAGCTGAATAATGGAAGAGACTTATAATGAAAATGTAGTAATTGCAAAATGGTTTAAAAAAAATCACCAACCAGATTATGATGGATACTGCGGAACCTTTATTTTACCAGAAGAGATAATGGATGAATATATAAAATTATTTCCAAAAGACTGGGATGTCAACGAAGGTATAATGATATTCATTCCAGATTTTATTAAAAGGATGTTCAAAATAGGAAGATTCGCATCTACGAGGACTGACGAATGAACAATCACAATTATGTAAGGAAAATGGATAGCATCGGAATCGGGTTCTTGGTAGCAATGGTGATATTAGCTGTATCTTCAATAGCATTAGGTGAGGCGGGTTATTCTTTTATATCAGTCTGTCTTTCCATCGGGACATTAGTAGCAGGATTACTTGGAATACTTTTCGCACACATATCAAATAAAAAACAATTCGTAAAGAGAGGCAAAGATGAATAAAGTAATATTTCATTTAGAGGGAGTTAACTATATTCAGATAATAAGACTATCTGGATTGGTAGATATATATGAGCTGAAAGAAGATAAGGTAGAAGTAAAAACGAAACAAGATTTTATACTCTTTAAGGATAGACATAAACTTAAGAAAGATATTTTTATGATAGCTAAAGAAGTTCGCAATTCTAAACAAAGGGGTCGAAAATGATTAGACCAGAAGATTTTGAATTTGTAAGGGTAGATTGGTTTGATGCACAAAGCGGATTTTCATCGCCATTAAGTTTAGAAGAGTTGGAAGAAGTACCCCCGACAGAAACAACCTCAGTAGGATGTTTAATAAAAGAAGATAAGGATAAAATAATCCTAGGATTTATGATGTTTGGTAAGGAAGGATATTTTAAGCATTGGCAAATGATTCCAAGAGGAATGATTAGAAAGATAATTAGACTTCGTGAAATTAAAAGTAAGGGTAAGAAAAAATGAATAAATTATTAATCGTTGGATGGACCGCAGTATTTTTCCAATTTATATCTTTGATTATACAAATAGAAACTGGATTAATAAGATTCATGTTTTTTAATCTAGGACTAATGCCTATAGCCCTTATATGTTTTAATATTCGCAAAATGAAAGAAGGTGGTCGAAAATGAAATTATCAAAAAAAAGGAAAAATACAGTGAATAATGATAGATGCATTTTAGAATACATAGCGAAAGAAATAGAAATTGGAATAAGAGAAGAAACAATAGATTTTGACAGAAGACCTATACAAGCAGAATGTTTAAACTGTACAAAAGAAACTAGATGTGGTTTCTATATGCCTTTCCAAAGATTAAACCATCCCATAAGATCGGATCAAATATTATATCGGAGGAAATATAATAAAGATGGCCGAAGATAAAACTCCTCATAGATTCCATGAGTGTGATGTAATAGCTGCAAATGATATGGAAGAGAGGAAAAAACAAATCCTAAGGGTTGTTGAAGAAGATTTAGAGGATAATAATGTCGTATAAGGTGACAAGACCGACAGATTTAAATACTCCTACTCTTAAATAAAGATAGAAGATGTCGTAAAAGATGGTGAAAAGATGAAAAAGAAATGTAAAAAGCTCCCTAAATCAGTAAGACCGGAAGAGTTTAAGGCAATGATAAGGAAGATTCCTAAGAAAGATTTTATTGCTAGGATAGCGTTTCTTCTGGCCTATGCTTCTGGGATGCGTGTATCTGAGGTTCTAAGGTGTTGTAGAGAACATTTTAAATCAAAGTCAATATTTGTCCCAGAATCAAAATACGGCGTTGAAAGAGTTGTCCCAGTTCCAAAGGGATGGAAGGAAACATTTGAGGATAAGTTACCATTAAAAACAACTGCAAGGACTCTTCAGAGGAAGTTTAAAAAATATTCTAAATTAGCAAAGTTAAATCCTCTTTATACATTTCATTCACTTAGACATGGTTTTGCTACTAGGGCCTTAGAATCTGGAGTACCAATAAATCAGGTCCAATTATTATTGGGTCATGCCAATTTAGCAACCACTTCAATTTATACTAAAGCAAACCCAATTGATGCAATTAAATCATATGAGGATTTATTTTAATTATGGAAAAGAAACATAAACATAAATGTGGGTGTATAACTATGATGGATTCAAAGAGAGTAGTTAGCTTTGTAAAGATCTGTGAAAAACATAAAATAAAAGCACACTATTGGATAGCATTACAGCATCCTGGTGGACGTAAAGCCCAAATAGATAAAGATGAAAACTAGAAAACAAATAACAAGATCTGCAATCCTAGAAGGATGCATCCAGGTTTCAAGTGTGACAATTAGCACTTACCTGATAGATCTTAGGGGGTTACCCTTTTTGGCGAACAGCGATAGTCCTAACACCAACATATTTTTTAATAAGATTCCTCATAAGCAAATACTGGATATTTAATGGAAGAAGAAAAAATGAAAAAACTAAAACAAATAAAGGAAGCGATTAAACAAACTCCTCCCGATAGATTGGCGAAGATTGAATATCAATCTCACTTCATGCAGATTCTAGGAGTCGCATTAGTATGTGGGATATTGATTTGGAAAGGTTTCTGGTGGATCATCTTTGCGTTTGTTTTTTCCTTAGGAGTTTCATTAAGTCAGGGAATTTCTGCTTATCAGAAGTATCATGCAATCAAAGATATTATCGGAGATACTTATGATGTTAAAAAAGATAAGTCATTTACAAGGAAGAGAGATTATATAATTACTTCTGTTTTTGGGAGGGGAATTAAGTGGATTGCTTTATTTCTTTCAATAATGATTTCCTTGTTGTTTATCCCTTATGATACTTGGTACTTTAAAATATTATTCGCTCTAGTTACAATTATAATTTACATTCTTGTTTATTTTTATTTCACATTCTGGATAGCTAAACCAATGTATAGGGAGAAGAAAAAATGATTAATCAATTCGTACTCTTTGGTTGTATACTTGATCTGATATTAACATACAACTTCCTATCGCTATATCAAAAGAGATTCCCTAAAAAAGATTATACTGTTGTTGAAACAAATCCTTTGATTAGAAATGCTGTTAGAAGTTTAGGACTTATCGATGGGATAATAATATCTGGGATAATAATAATCGCAATATTAATGGTCTTATTAGCTGTGCTTCCATATCATTGGAAATACTTTCTTTTAGGTGTCTATTATATGATGGTGTGTTTCCACTTGATTAATTTTTTATCATTAAAAAGAATGGAGGTTAAAAATGGAAGAAATAGAAAAAGAAGCAGTAGAAAATAATTTGCCAGAAGACTTTCCGGAGGACCAGATACCTGAACCACAGCAAGATCCTTTTGAGTTAATTGCCCAGGAATTTAAGAAAGTGTATGGAGAGATAAATAATATTAAGGGATATTGTAAGACTTTGGCGGAAAAAGCTAAGAGACAGGATAGTAATTTCAAATTGTTATTGGAGGAAAAAGAATGAACTGGAAGAAGATATTAACCCCCATAAATACTGAAGAGGTTAGACCAGGATTATTCATCCAAGCTAAAACAAAGAATCCCTCGAGTATAGAATATAGAGTAATCAATCCAATATGTTGGAAAGAAAAGTATAGATGGAATAAACAGTTTAGTTGGAAGAACCTAGTTACTATCCTCATAATCGCATTCTTAGCATGGTCTTATTTGAATGAGACACAATACGCTAGAGAGCTACAGGAAAATCCATGCGAGATGCTCCCAGACATACAAGAGTATTGCTGGGCTAAAAACGAGATTGTAGGTGATGATTATGCAGAAGAAAAATATCCCCCTCTTATACCAGATTCTCCTTAAGAAATTTTGGAGTGATTCTATAATGGGGCAGCTAAAGATTAGTAATGCTAGATGGCTCTGTTCATGGTATTTCAGATTAGGCAAAGAGAATTGGAATGAAATTTATTTCGATTTAATTGAAAGAGGTTTAATAGAGAGTCATGGGCGGAAGGGAGGAATAAAGATTATAGTTAAGCTGAAGGATCTCTGTTAGATTTTTTAAAGTCTCTGATTGTTTGTTGAATACTTCTAAGACTTATTCCACATTTTTTGGCTATGTCTTTTGTTTTATAATTATGTTCGTTATATAAGAAAAATATTAATTCATTTCTTTGATCGATTGCATCAGAATTAGATTCGGAATTTTCTAAAGAATTAATCATAGATTTTGGTTTTATTTCTTTTTCATATCTATCCCAATTGAAGTTTGGTGAATCTCCTTTTGTAAATGATCCATAAAAATCTGCGGGCCATGCACCATAATCTTCAAATCTTTTACCACGAATATAAAGTTGTTTCTTTGCACCTTGATCGAATGCGGCAAATCTTCCAATGTCTCCGAATTCTTCAGAGTAACAATGTATAAGCCATCGACTTCTAAAGATGGCGATACTCTTTGATAAGTCAAAGAAATCTGGGAGCACTATAAAAATATATAATCTCTTTTGTCTAATAACATTCATTATGTTAAGGAGTACTCTTCCTATCTTTCTCCTAACTTGTCCGGAACTAAGTCCTTCCCAAGCCTCATCTAATACATGGGCTTTTAATATCCCAGTTTCATTTTTAACAGCGTTAACAAAATCTTCAGTAGTTTGCCACATTCTATCTTCGGTAAAACTAGGATCACAAAATGAAGCGGTCTGAGAAATTAATTTGCTTTTCCCAAGTCCTGGATAACCACTACAGGCAATGACTAAATCTAGTTTCTTTTTTTTCATTACGCCCTTTGCATTTGAAAATGATTCATAGAGTCTACCATCCATATAAATAGATCCTTCTTCTTTAGAACCTTTTGGAAGTAGAATCCAATCATCACCCTTTTCGTTTAATCCTAGTTTTACCATTTTAATGTAGCCTAGTTTTCTTTTCTCTATCAGTCATTCCAATTTTGTATAATCTCATTAAACTCATAATCTCTTTTACATATCTATTTAATTTACGCTTCTTAATTCTCAGCCCTTCTTTTTTTATGTAAGTATCTCTCTTAGATAATCCATACATTGGTTTAGAAGTTGGTAATCCTAAAGGACAATTAATAATTATCTTTTCAGTAAATCTTTCTTCTAGTTTATCTAGTATAACAATTTCCTCTATTTGGAATCTGGCCTCAATTAATAATCTAATCGATTGCCACTTATCAAATGAGGCATTGAACTTGTAAGAGTTAGATAGGGCAAGAGCTTCTTCTTGTATGTCTGCAATTAGTGAAGCACTTCTTTCATTGAGATTATACTGAGACGCCGACCTTGTATTATCGTTTTCTTCCATTATATTAAGTATATTATTATATTAGCGTCTTGCATTTTTCGTGTTTCTCGGGGTGCAGGGCGTTTTTAGGGAACCTTTGGGAGCTTTTAATTTAGTTAAGATAGAATAAGTGTTGTTTATATTACGATTCATGTTATATGTATAATTAATTTAGTGTCACTTCCTCACAAACATAAGAGAAACTTTATTTATAAATCCTTTGAAGATGAAGACTTTTCTAATTGGTGTAATTTAACTAGATGATAAAAGATTAATAT
>SDBS01000567.1_pt1 | contig 36259 bp, 24 predicted proteins | sample 2277091 | NCBI WGS metagenome assembly SDBS01 (sample SAMN10404972, study PRJNA504765) | marine sediment metagenome | isolation source: marine sediment core GS10_PC15, 163 cmbsf | place: Arctic Ocean: Southern Knipovich Ridge | collected 2010
ATTAAAAATTTTGGAACTTTTTATGGTGTGCTATTAGAAGTTAATAATCTTTCACCGAATGATATTATAACCAATCAACCACCCAAGCCTTGATAATCAATCTCCCCCCACCTTGGCCACCTGGACTTTTCCAAGTTTGATGTGCCAGGGCAGTACATAGGTGTCAGAGGCGACTATTTAGTTATATCTCTATAATTTCTATTTGGTTTTAATTTTAAAATAGTCGCCTCTGTCCCCGAAGTTTTCTATAGCAAACCCTGATAAATTTGTTAAGATGGTAAAATATTTTGACATTTAAATTTAAACCACCTCCTTCGTTCTATCAACGCCATTTCCTATTTTATTATTATCGTCTCTATGAGCATTCCTTCGCTCGTCTTTATTCATAAAACTATTAGGAGGTCATTGTGCCTAGAAAATCCAGATATCATCAATATTCAGCCATGTATCATGTCATCGCACGCGGAAACAACAAAGAATCTATTTTCTTTAACGACAATGACCGACTTCAATTTTATGAAATGCTGAAAGATATAACCTTTGATTATCAGTGCAAAATCCATGTCTTTTGCCTCATGTGCAATCACTTTCATCTGGTCATTGAAATTGGACATATTCCTTTATCACGAATAATGCAGAGACTATTAAGTCGATACTCATGTTATATTAATAAAAAATATGATCGTGTTGGTCATTTGTTTCAGGGCCGGTATAAATCAATCATCATTCAAAGTGAAAAGTATCTACTTGAGCTCTGTTTTTACATTCACATGAATCCTGTGAAAACAAAAATAGTAACTTCTGCAGATGATTTTCGTTGGAGCAGCCATTTAGCTTATCTTAAACCATCAAAATTAACATGGATTACAACTGAGCTGATCAACAAAATTTTAGCGCTTCGATTGCAAGAGCAAGAGTCCCCATATCAATTTTTTATAGCCAATTATGAAAAAAATCGCGACGAAATAAATGCCCCTGTGTTGAACGAATCAGGTGAGATAGAAATTAACGACACCATACATAAACGCATCAACTCAAGAAGCTGCCTAATCATCGAACATCTTTCGATTGAAGCAATCAGTGAAGTCGTCTGTCACACCTTAAATATACAGGCAAGCCAACTAAAATCTGTCTCACACAATCGAGACATTGTTTTTGCTCGTTCCATGGTTGCCTATTTTGCTCATTTTCATGGACGCTATTATTTGAAAGATATTGCTGATAGCTTGCAGCAACATCCAGACTCAATTAGCCGAACAATGCATCGAAATTTAGGTCGAATTTCTGAAGACGAAGAACACAAAAATCAATTTATGCGAATATACAACTGCTTCTTGGGGACAAAGGCGACTATACCAAATTAATTAATGATTAATTATTAAGGGGTTACCGCCTATTAGTCGCCTCTGACACTTTATTACGTTTATTATTGTTTTTTTATCCCTGAAGCTTAATAGCACCTTCAAAATCTTCCTCTTTTTCTGGCTCAGAGTTAAGCCCATTATTTCCGCCAAAGATTGTGCCTTGACTAACAATACTGGAGCTTACATAAAACGCGTCAGGATAAGGCGCTGATTCGCCTAATAGCTCCTGAAGCACACTTTTCTCATTAGCAGAAATGCTATCTGCACTTAATTCGCTTTTTCCTTTCAGAAAGCCTTTAAACAACTCATAACATTCTAAAAAATTATTATTATCTTCAGACTCAGAAAGCAGATTAAATCTAAGTATATTATAATGTTGATTAAAAAGGCCTGCCTTCATTAAATAATTCTCAGCAGAAATCTTTATAATACTCGGCAAATCATGCTTTTTCTTCATAAGGTCAAGTATAATCCAAGTAGCATATATTCTCTTTTGATAATCTATATTTGTATTGTCCGCTCGTCGTTTGACAAGATACACATATATCTCGAAAAAGTTAAATAAAGGCAAAACAGATTTATCTTTATTTTCCTTAGCAAGATCAATTAGTCGGTCGCCATCCGACCTCTTAAGAATTATCCGAAGCGGAACTTTAAGAAACAAATCAAACAATACTTTTAAAACTTGATGGCATAATGCATGATGCAAAGCACTGACATAACCATCCATTAATGCCTCTCCAAGCTGATCAGGGATAGAATTTTCAGCCAATAAATTAAAATTATTATTATTTTGGTATGCGGCATAATATAATGGATTGCGTTCCTGATAATCTTTCCAAATTAATACTTGGTTAATAACCTCTAATCCAACTTTCTTAATTAACGCCTCTAAAGACTCTGAAGAAAGTCTTTGTACCACCATATGCAACGCTATTTCTTGACCAAGGATACCGTGAGTAATCTTCATCGCCTTCTGCACTGCTGCTTTACTCGCCTTATTAATTAAAGCAATAAACAATACATCACCAAGAATATCTGCTGCAACATAAAGGACTGCCGGCTTGAACGCTAGAAACTGTACATGCTGTTTAAACGAAGCAGTTTTTACTAGCTCAGCATTAATTTTTTCTGCATCCGTATCATTAAGATACCGTTTAAAATCATCAACACGGCTATCGCCACCTTTTCTAAACTTTAATATTTCTTCTAAAAGACCCATCATAACCCCCTACTTTTTATTTAATTATCATTTCAATCTTCAGCAGTTTGTTTATAAACCACCAAACCTTTCGTACCAAACATATTCTCTTCTAATGATTAAGCCTGTTGAATTGTTTCTCGTATAAACCACCAAGCAATCAAACTTATAACAAAACATAATGGCAAAATTAACATTGCAACCCTGAAATCATATGCACTGTAATAACGAGCACCATCGACAATCTTATGATTCCACTGTAAATCTAGCATCCAACCGATCACCGGCTGAAATAAAGCACCAATAATAACAGACGCCATATTCGCAAAGCTCATTGAAGTGCCAGCTATCGGCCTTGGATTACATTCACACGCTATTGCATACGAAGTTGCCACACCAACATTACTTACTCCATATAAAAACAACAAAGTAAATAACGCCGTTTTAGAAAGACTTGGTAAATATAAAATACTCGCCATGCATAATAGACTCGCAATAACAGAAATCAGCATGATCGGTTTTCTGCGACCAATCCTATCTGAAATCCAACCGGCTATTGGGCTTGCAATTAACCATCCTATAAAAATCATACTAACCGCACCGGCTGCAACTTCTGGGCGAAAATTATAAACTCGGTGCAAGTATGAAACTCCCCATAATTCGGCAAAGGCAGCAGTTGGCGCATACAGAAACCCTACAAATACGCCATTAATCCAAGTTTGTGGATTTTTTAATACGACCATAAGCCCTTCTAATAAAGCATATTTTTTATCTTGTATTTTGTTTACAGGCGACGACATAACCTTCGGTTTATCACGCACGATAAAACCAATCAATATACCTAATCCAACTAAAATGAAACCTATCAGATACATAGACTCACGCCAGCCAGTATGTTCAACTAACACTGAAACAGCTCCCTCACCCACTGCAGCACCTAACATACCAATGGCTTGAGTAGTCCCTGAAAGCAAACCAAAACGTGAAGGCGAAAACCAAACACTAGCAAGCTTTAACGCTCCAATAAAAGCAAATGCAGCACAAAGCCCCATAACAAATCGACTAAATTCAGCAATCTTTAAACTATGTGAACTTGCAAAAACTAACACACTTGCACCACAAAATACTGCCAATACAGTTAGCAATTTGCGCGGTCCAAATTTATCGATGAGAGTTCCCGCAGGTATCTGCATGATGACATAAGCATAGTAAAAAAAGGCTGACAAAAGCCCTAATTGAGCAGCATTCACCTGAAAAGCACTCATGAGTTGAGGCACCATTACACTTGGTGCAACTCTAGCAACATATTCGGCAAAGAAAAATCCAGCAGCTAATATCCATATAAGCCACGCATTATGACGATTATTATTAAACATGACTGGAATCTCCACTAATTAATAAGCTATAGATAAAGCATAAAGAAAACTTTAGTGATTTATGCTAAGCAAATTTTTTAAAAATTAAATGATTAAAGTTTAAATGAACGACGTTGTAGATGTAGTCGTTGTAGTGGATGTAGTCGTTGTGCTAGAGGCAGAAGAGGAAATCTGAAGATTAAACAAATAAATTACAGGACACTCTGGTTTGCAATAAAGGTTTTTAACTTTATGTTTTATTTTATATTTCATTACTATTCCTCTTTTATTGAGAATGCTACACCTTTTGTAGCACCACCAAGATTCTCACAATACTTTATTATTTTTAAATATAATGAAATTGTACTGTACATCATTTACACATAAAAAGCAAGAACTATTTAATTTTACTATCATCCCCCGAATAAATTCCAATCAAAAAACTCTTGCTGCTATACTAAATCCGTGGAAAAAACTTATTTGCATAACTTTTTTAAATAGGCGTAGAATCACCTTTCTCCAATCCACACTTCATCACATGGAAAGTAATAATGACATGGATGTTTGAGCTTTCACCTGAAGAATCACAGAGCGTCTCTGAAATAACAATTTATGACGGAGATAAACCCAAGATGCATTTGACTGCACGTGATGACGAACATTATGGTCATCTACTCATCACGACAATCTTTGGTTCACGCGCAGGGTATGACAGTGACAATGAAGATCGTGAATTTGGTTGCTCTTATGATTTTCACGTAAAAAGCAGAAATAAAGAGCTGGGTACAATTACTATTTCTGGAAATTTAAATGATGCATTGCATACATGTGCTGGAACAGATAAGCTCTTTAATAAGAGCGTTATTGAAAGAATAAAAAAAAGTGATGCTAATCCTGCAATCTATGCCAGCACTTATAAACCTTCTGAATCAGTCAGACAAGCTCAGCATATTGCATACGAAAAAGAGCTAGAAAGAGAAAGACGACAAGCAGAAAAAGCCGAAGAAACAACCTATAATGTTCCAGAAAAAATTGAAGTGAGCCCCACATTAGAAGCAGAACAAACCAACCAAGATATTTTGTCTCAACAACAATTATTTAAATTACCTGAAACATTAACTTCTACTTCTACTGAACTCAATCTTAATAATCAACAATTGATGTTTTTTCCCGAAGTTTTACTTAAATTTAATAATCTCGAAATTTTAAATCTGAGTTCCAATTACATACCTCAAATTCCAAGTGAAATAACACTTTTAAATTCACTGGTCGAACTTTCCCTAGCAAACAACCATTCACTATATAATTTGCCAAACGCGTTGTGTTTATTGAAAACTCTACGCAAACTAGACCTAAGCAATACTCTTATTGCTAAGCTCCCGGACAACATAGGAGCACTAGAAAACCTGGAAGAATTAGATCTATTTAACGTTAGTCGCCTAAAGGCCTTCCCAAACAGCTTTGGAAAGTTAATCGCACTTAGAAAACTAGTTGCTACCAGATGCGACCTCCAGCAACTTCCAAATAGTTTTGTTCAACTTAAAAATCTAGTAGAAGCTAATTTTACGGATAATGCACTAGAATTTCTTCCCAATAACTTTCATTTTTTAATTAATTTAGTCTCTATAAATTTATATTGCAATCGCTTAAGAATTCTACCCGAAGATTTTCATCTCTTACCCAAACTTGAGATACTATTTCTTGTCCACAATCAATTAAAAGCACTTCCTGATGGTATCGGACTTATGCCAAAACTACGCATAATTGATTTTGACTACAATGCACTTTCTGAAATCCCTGATAGCCTTTACGGGATATGGAAGCAGCAGCTAGAGAATCAAGAGACTCTTTGGAGAAGAAAATTTGAACTGCAACATAACGCGATTGAACACTTATCTGAAAATCTGCAGAAACTTGAAGCCGCACAAAAGCTGTATTTAGACCACAACTGTCTATCAAAATTACCCAATATTTTTGACAAACTTCATCAGCTAGAAAAACTCAATTTAGCAAGCAACTTGCTAACAGAACTCCCTTCTAGCTTTAGCTCGCTCAAAAACTTGCGCCTCTTGAATCTATATAAGAACAAATTAACTGTTGTGCCTGATGAAATATGCACAATGCCAACTTTAGAAACATTGAATCTTGAAAAAAATTGCATTACACATTTAACGTTTAGGATGCTTCTGGCAATTTTATTTTTAGATAAAACTATTTTATTCGATAACAACCCGCTGGATCAATCAGATGATTTAACTCGCAACATGTTTATCGCTTTTTGTTACAATACATGCGGATGCAAAAAAGAAACAAAGCAAAAAGCTTGGAATTATTGTCAATATCAATTTTTCGAACAAACACAAGCAGACGAACATTTAAGTGAATTGACGCCAGATGATGTTACGTATGTCAAAAACAAACAAGACCCGGTCATTCATGACAACCGCTGTGAGTATGCACGCACGCCTTAAGTCTTTAACCAAACTTTCCCGGGCTAAAAGTAGTTGCATTACTTTCACTTTCCAGAATCGGCAAATTGAGGTCTTCAGGCGTTGCTGACTCAGAAAACAATCCAACCTTGCTGATTGCATCGCGTTTTGCTTTAACAACATCAAGCATATATTGAGTGGCAGTTTCCATAGTATGAGTGTTACCGGCGGATAATTCTTCTAGTGATATCAAGTTCCCTAACGCCGCCAAATGATCCGGATTATCATGACCGATATAACTCAGGCAAAGCCTTTTTAATTTTTGTAAATCAGTAATTGGAGCAATCTCAATAACATTTTTACAGCCATATAAATCAAGTTCAATAAGATTTTTTTGTCGAGCGAGGGGCGTTAAATCACTAAATTTACCGAACTCAAAATACAATTCGTGCAAGTTTGGCGCGTTATCTAATGAATTTAAATCAGTAAAATCAGTACAACTAGCATGTAAATGTTTTAATGACGGTAACTTCACTGGCAATATTGATATATGATTATCGATAATATCCAATATCTCTAATTCATCAAAGCCTTTTAAAAAACTTAGATCAGTGATCGAAGTATCTGAAATATCCAAATCCTGGAGGTGAGTTAATTGAGCAACAAAATGGGTTTGCTCATCAGTTACATTGGTCACTGACAGATCTAATTTTTTTAAATTAAGCCCATTCGAAAGCAATTCCCATTCATGATATTGAATCACTTGTTCACTTAAATCTAATTCTTCTGTCGTTTCATCGAGCTGACTAAGGTGCATTGCTTTCATTACTATTTTTCCTTTAATGTCATTAAACAGGGATTACTTTGTGTAATGCCATATATGTGCCAAGCTGATAAGGTTTTTTTTGTAAATCCAAAACATTACCTGTACATAGCACAAATAGACCAGGCTTAAACTCTTTTAATCGGTAATTTTTATTAAAAATATTTAAATACAAATAACCATTTTTTAAACTGATATAACTTTGCACGCGGGGCCTTTCGTAATTTAAATGTCCGATGTAGTTCCCGATATATTGTCTCCATGATTCTTTATTTGAACCAGATTTATCATTAGGACCATCATTATAATACCAAGTAAAATCAACGCCACCCATTCCGACTGAAATAATAGCGTTTGGCATCTTTGGATTGTTTGATTTTCGCAATTGATAAAGTGTCTGAGTTGCGGCGTCATAAAATTTTCGATTACCAATATATTTTAAAAGCACCCTATTTTTATTGACGCTCAAATATAATTTATTTTCTTTAACGATTAGCGTTATAGCATCATTATAACCGAGCGATATAGAAGAAATATAATTGCCAACCCATGATTTAAGTTTATCTGTTGATATTTTTTTAGCAGAAACTTTTGGCGATAAATTTATTTTTCCCAAAGTAGAAAGACGTTTCTTCTCTGTTAGCAAAACAACTTTTTCCATAATTTTAATCAGCTTGTATTGCAAACCATCTTTATTAATGAGAATCGCCATACCAATATTTTGTTCTGGAATCCAAAAAAGAATGGCATTAAAGCCTCTGTTTGTGCCTGAATGCCAATAAATATTGCCTTCTTTTGATTTTGTAACGTACACTCCAAGCCCATATCCTGTTGCTTGATATTTCATCCAACTTTGAATCGTTAACATTCGTTTTATAGCATCCTCGCTTAATATTTGTTTTCCATTTACATTGCCATTATTTAATTGAAAACTAATGTATTTTCCAAGATCACTGGCATTAGAAAAAAGACTTGTGCTAGGTAATATCGGAAAAGGTGGCAAATAAACTTTATTATTTGACATAGATCCCATGGCGACATTTTTTGTTTTTATTTGATTTTCATCAAACGTGGAGCCAGTCATTTCAAGCGGCTTAAATAGATTATTTTGCATATAGATTGCAAATGACATCTTTGATTGTTTTTGTAAAATGTAACCGGCCAAATCAAACCCCATATTTGAATAGGAAAACATCTCGCCAACAGGAAGTTTCAACCAAGTTTTCTGCATACTGTCGATTCGAGCTTTAAAAGAAGCAAAACGCAAATCATAACCATTACCTGCAGGCTCACCTTCAAATCCAGCCGTATGATTTAAAAGCGCAGTTAACGTTATTTTACTCATCGGATCTTTCGTAAAGCGACTATTAATAACAAAAGAAGATAGATATAAATTGATCGGCGTTTTTAAATTTAGCAATCTATTTTGTGCTGCAATCATAACACCTGTGGCTGTAAATATTTTCGATACAGAACCCACATCAAATAGTGTTTTCGTTGTAACTCTTGCACTATTGTTTTTTGAGAGCTTACCAAACCCTTGCGTCCATACTGCTCCATCTTTATTTGCGATGACAACAGCAGCACCCGGAATTTGATATTGCTTCATCATAGAAGGCAAAGTTTTACTAATATATTTTATGATGCTGTTTTCATGTATTCCATTAGTTGGCCTAAGTGCATAAACATTCACATAAAAAGCTGGCAATAAAATTAAAGTTGCGCATAAAAAGTTTTTAATTAATTTCATCATTCATTACCTTGCCTACAAGCCCCAAATATACCGTGAATTCATTTTTACCATCAACCTCTAAAAAATGATCTGCTTCTTCTTGCAGATAAGCGTCAATTGCACATGTACCGGCATTAATAGCTTCAACTGCCAAATAAAGATTTTGACAAACATGCCCGGCATCTTGTGCGATTAATTTTACAGCCATATTCGGATAGCGCCATGCGGTGCGAACTGGTATCGTCGTCCATAAAAAAGTAACCGCACTCGAATCAATGCCTCTGTACGTTGAATTGCTTTCAGGAACAAAGGTTTTAACTTTCTCAATCACATCATCCATAACTGAAAGGCAAATCAACTTATGCTCAATCGGTAAAAACCGATATAAACCTGGCGTGAGACCTTCAACGTTATAAATTGCTAGATATGTTTCAAAAGGATGTCTTGCGCCAGCTGAGGCAACATTTCTTAATCGATGACTTTTATTTTCACGCATACCTTGCGTGGCCCACAATAAAAATGATAATTCATTAAGACTTAATGCTTCACCACTAAAAGTTCGGCGTGATCGTCTGTTTTTAATTGCATCGAACAATGAAATATTATTAATCTGAAAGTTATCTTTTGGCAAATCAATTAATTTAGCATCAGCAGGATAAGGCTTCTGCACAGCAGGCATTGCCTCCCCTAATTGCTGACCAGATTTTATATCACCAAAACTTAAACCAAATTTTGATTTTAATTCATCAATCACGAACATTTCCTCCATTAACTTTTCAATCAATTTTTTTATATTTTATCATCGTCAACCCACTAGCAAAGATAAAAACTCCTGCAAGAACGATTGGGATTAATATGTTGACCAGTGAAAAATATGCTAGCGAAAGTGCAGCAAAAGCAAATGCCAAACTCCCTACAGCGCCAATCCCACCCATCGCCTTACCTTGCTCATCAGGAGACACTGCATTTGACACCATTGCCAATAAAAATCCATAAGTAATCACAAAAAAAACTGCTATCAAGAAAACAGCAATCCATTCAAAATCCAAAAGCGGAAAAAAGCCTACGACTAGAAGTATGACAGTTAATGCCATCATCCCAACAATATAAACATGACGCGAGTGAAATCGTTTTGCGAGCACTGGCTGTAAAAATGTCATCGCCAACACAAATCCAACACCTAGTACCAAAAAGAAATAACCAATTTCTTGCGGCCCAAAATGATAAAGCTTTTGAATAATAAGCGGTGATTGCTGAACATACAATCCCCATGCTGCTAGCAATAAAAAGTATACCGCACCTAGTCGCCTAACCCGCTTATCGGTAAACACAAACATAAAAGAAGAAAATACTTTTAAAAGTTGAATTGATTTTTTTATTTTAGGCACATATGTTTCTTGATAAACAATGCCGATCCATATCAAATTGATAATTGCAACAGATGCAGCAATCCAAAATGGCAAGATGATTGAACGAACCGTCACCCCCTGATTTGATGTGGTTAATGCAGATAAAATAGGACCGACAATAATGCCAATTGAAGATGCTAATGCAACCATCCCCATGTTACGTGCTTTCTCTTCTGCTGGACTTATATCAGCAATTGCTGCTTGTGCAACATCATAATTACCGCCAAAAAATCCTTGAATAAACCTAACGATCATAAATAAATATAATCCTTGAATATAGATCGCAACCGCCTGAAATGCATAAGTTAAAAACACGATGAATAAACTCAGCAATAAAACTTTTTTTCTACCGACTCTATCTGAGATTTCACCCAAGAATGCTGTGCCAAAAAAATTCCCCAGCGGCCAAACGGCTAATGCTAATGCATAATAAAAATAATGCCAAGATTGATCGACACCAGTTGAGATCAACAAACTATTTTTTGAAAGAAATAAGGCTGGAAATAATGGAAAAACCAGCAAGAAACCCATCGTATCCAAGCCGATCGTAAACATCAACGCCCAAAGTGTTTTTTTATAACCATTGTTATTCATTACAAGTTCTCTTTTCTATGCCTCTTTTATAAATTCCATTAACCCAATCAGCACATCATTATGCTGATAATGATATTTTTATTTATCCATCTGCTTTCTCTTTTTTTCCAAAATAAATTGAGCTATTTCATCTTTACAAAGCTAACAACATTGGAGAACTGCATGGCAAGATTGATTGGATGAAGGGGTTCTGGTTTAGTGGTTTGGAGAGCATTCTATCAGGACGACCAGAATTTAACCAGCAAATAATACTTGAAAATTATTTCTGGAGTATTAAAATTGAATTTGCACAAGATTTGCTGGTTTTTTGTAGGGACAGTCCACTGTTTTGGGCAGGACAAGCTTGTGTAGCCCGTATGAAGCGAAGCAAAATACCTAGAAACAAATTACCCGCATTTCGCTTCGCTTCATGCAGGCTACGTTTACTGTTTAATTTGCTTTGGTTTGTGACAATACTGATGACTCATATAATAACCTAGCAACAAGCTTTGTTAACATGACTGCCGTATCATACGGTATTATTTTCCAGCCTTTTATTGGACATTTATTGGATCTGAACTGACAAGGAGCCATCATCAGTGGCGTAAGACAATATCAAACGCATGCTTATAGAGTTGCGTTCATAACGCTACCTTTAATCTATCTTTTGATCTTTATCCTAACATTGTTATTTTTAAAGGAAACTTTCTGCAGGAAACAAACAGCTTAGCAAATAGGTTAATCCACTAAGGCTTCACAATCTTATCAAGACTTTTAAGCGTTTCTAATAATTCTTTCATTTTACTCAGTGGCCACATGTTTGGGCCATCGCTCAAGCCTTTGTCTGGATCGGGATGCGTTTCCATAAAGAGACCTGAAACACCAACAGCAATCGCTGCGCGTGCAAGCACTGGAATATATTCCCGATTACCGCCCGTGCTTGTTCCCTGTCCACCAGGTAATTGCACTGAATGTGTTGCATCCATCACAACAGGACAGCCCGTGTCGCGCATGGCAACTAATGAACGCATATCGACAACAAGATTATTATAACCAAATGAAACGCCTCGCTCACAAACCATCAACTGATCATTTCCAAATGAACGCATTTTTTCAACGACATTTTTCATATCCCAGGGTGCTAAAAATTGCCCTTTTTTTATATTAACTGGCAATCCCGCTTTGGCAACTCGCTCCAGAAAATGTGTTTGTCGACATAAAAACGCTGGTGTTTGCAATACATCAACAACACTAGCCACTTCTTCAATCGGCGTATTATCATGAACATCGGTTAACACGGGAACGCCAAGTTGTTCTTTGACTTTCTGTAAAATTCCAAGACCTTTTTCGAAACCGAGCCCCGTAAAACTATCTGCTGAAGTACGATTCGCTTTTTCAATTGACGTTTTAAAAATAAATGGAATATTTAATTCATCGGTTATTTCTGTGAGTGCACCTGCTGTATCAAGTGTCATTTGTTCACTTTCAATCACACAAGGACCCGCAATTAAAAAAAACGGTTTATCTAACCCAACTTCAAATTCACATAATTTCATACATACCTCTCATACTTCAAGATACGGAGATTATAACAAATAGTTTTGCTTCAAGGCAGGTTTTTTTTAAACAAGTAATAGCAATTTCTATTGCGCGTTTAAAAAATCCCTGCCTGGAACAAAAATAGAAGTTAGAAATTCGTATCTTGAGGTAGGTGAGGTATAATCACCTAATCCAATTAATCTTTTTTTCGCTGCTCGTTAAATTCACTTGCCGCTTTAACAAAGCCTAAAAATAGCGGGTGTGCGTCATGCGGATTCGATGTAAATTCTGGATGAAATTGGCAAGCCAGAAACCATGGATGTTCAGGTAATTCAACCATCTCAACTAAACTACTATCTTCAGATCGGCCTGAAACTTTCAAGCCGGCTTTTTCAAACTGCGAGACAAACTGGTTATTAACTTCATAACGATGTCGATGACGCTCCAGAATTTCAGAAGAACCATATAGCGTTTTTGCAAGCGTTCCATTTTTTAATTTACAAATTTGCCCGCCTAAACGCATCGACCCACCTTTATCGGATTTGGCTGAACGTGACTGAACGCTGCCATCACTTTCCATCCACTCTGTAATTAACCCAACAACTGGATACTTTGTTTCCGTATCAAACTCAGTGCTATTTGCACCTTCTAGCTTTAAAACATTTCGCGCAAATTCAATCAACGCAATCTGCATCCCTAAGCAAATTCCTAAAAATGGCATATTGTGTTCGCGCGCATATTGTGTTGCACTAATTTTTCCATCAGCACCCCTCTCTCCAAAACCGCCTGGAATTAAAACCGCATCATATTGCGACAATACTTCCGAACCACTTTTTTCAACAAGCTCGCAAGGCATATACTCAATATTCACCTTTGTCTGCGATTGAATGCCGGCATGAATCAACGCTTCAGATAATGATTTATAAGAATCAGGACATTCCATATATTTTCCAACCATTGCGATAGACGCTTCGTGCTTAGGATTTTCTTGCGCATCAATAACCGCTTGCCATTCAGAAAGATCGGGCTCTGGAACATCAAGCCGTAATTTTTCAACAACGATATCATCAAGCCCGCCTTTATGAAATTCAATGGGAATACGATAAATACTATCGACATCTAATGCTTGAATCACCGCTTTTCGTTGAACGTTTGTAAACAAAGCAATTTTTTCACATTGTGCTTCAGTTAACTGAGTTTCAGTACGGCACAATAAAATATCAGGTTGAATACCAATTGAGCGCAACTCTTTAACAGAGTGCTGAGTAGGCTTTGTTTTAATTTCACCTGCAGTAGGAATATATGGCACCAATGTCAAATGAATAAACAACGTATTTTCTTGTCCGAGATTAATTCGCATTTGACGAATTGCTTCTAGAAATGGCAAGGATTCGATATCACCAACTGTTCCGCCCACTTCAACTAAAACAACATCAATGTCATCTTTTCCCAACAATAAAATACGGCGTTTTATTTCATCCGTGATATGCGGAATCACTTGAATTGTGCCACCCAAATAATCACCACGACGCTCTTTTCGAATGACATCAGCATAAACTTTGCCACTCGTAAAATTATTTTCTTTGCGTAAATGTTTTCGCAAAAAGCGCTCATAATGTCCCAAATCCAAATCAGTTTCTGCGCCATCTTCTGTCACATAAACTTCACCATGCTGAAAAGGATTCATAGTTCCAGGATCGACGTTAATATAGGGATCAAGTTTTTGCATCGTGACATTTAAACCACGAGCTTGCAAAATAGCAGCAAGAGAAGCCGAAGCAATCCCCTTACCCAGTGATGAGACAACCCCACCTGTAACAAAAATGTAACGAGACATTATCTTACCTTTTATAACTTCTTCTATTATCGTTCAGAAGATAACAAAAATCGTTCATAGTAGCAACGAGCCTCACCCATAAAAAGCCACATTATTTTTTGGTTAAAAATTATACGGATATGCTATAAAATAGCTGATTTTTTTCATATATCAATTGACTCTTTTACCAAGTCGCCGTAATCTTTAGATTCTGGTTCAATGTAGCGTTAGTTCATGATGGGCTAGCACCGAATCAGAAACAAGATCTTGTTTTGAAATTTAGGAGACTTTTAACATGTTACGTACACTTTTTTGTTGGTTAATTTTTATTATTGCCATTGTCCTTGCAGTGTTAGGACTTTCTTTACCACGCACATCGTTGCAACCAGTCATCATGGTGACAAACTTCTTTGATATCATGATTCCGGTTTTAGCGGTTGGTGCATTAGTTAATTACATCTGGAAAAGCAACAAATGCTGCAAATCTGGTGACTAAGAAACTAACATCGCTTTGATTTAAAAGGCTCCGCCATAAACGGGGCCTTTTTTTTTGCAGAAACAAAAGGTGTCAGGCATAACCATACCAACAATTCTTAAGAATTGTTGGTATGGTTATGCCTGACACCTTTTTACAACCAAGCCTTTTTGCTTAGTGGAGGCGGCATAATCAGCAGAAACAGCATATCCAACAACTGCAATTAAATCGCCTTGATGAAAAATTAGTGGAATCCTATCGCGCAACCAAATGGGTACATGCCATTCTTGAAATAGTTTTTTTAATAAATGTGTACCTGTTCTGCCAGGCAAGCGGCAAGTCTCGCCTCCTTTTCGAAAGCAAACCTCCAAATCTTCTGTTAATAATCCAAAATCTATCCCGTAACCTAATTGTAATTCAGGTATTAGCGTGCCTAACTCGCCAGGTAACTTTAAGGGTTGTTTATAATTCCACTTTAAACTTATACTGCTATCAATCGGTTCAATTGGTTTCATGACATAAATATCATCTTGATGTCGGCGAATTTCCGCATCACCCCAAGAAACACATGGTTTTGAATCTTGCCCAGCATTCATCACATCAGTAATAACATGATCTAAATGTTTTTCATTCGGCATTAAAAACCCCTGACGATCAATCCAATAACGCAATATGTTTTTTTGCCTTAGCATTGACAATTGTTGTAATTTTTCAACTGATAAAGTTTCTGGATTTTTTCCTTGTGTTGACACAAAATCTTGTGCAGCAAAAGTCTCGAGCAATTGGTTTGCATCTGCAATATGCTTTGTCGCTCTTGAAATTGTTTTAGAAAGTCCAGGCCAGCGCGAAAACAATAAAGGCACCACTTCATGTCGTACAAAATTTCGATCAAACCGCAAATCATGATTACTGTTATCTTCGATCCAAGATAAGTTGTTTTTTTCGGCATAAGACAATATTTCTGCTCTAGGAACCGCCAAAAAAGGCCTAGCAATATTGCCTATTACAAATTTTGATAACACAGGCATCGAAGATAATCCTTTTAGCCCTGCTCCACGCAATAATTGTAATAAAAAAGTTTCTGCCTGATCATCTTGGTGATGTGCGACAACTAATAGGTCATCGTGCTTCATCAATGTCGAAAAAGCGTTATATCGTGCTTGTCTTGCTTGAGCTTCAACACTTTCACCTTTTTTTGAATTAACATTAACTTTTATTAATTGATACGGGACATCGAGCTTTGAACAAACTTGCTCGCAATGTAACGCCCAATCATCTGCGCCTTGCAATAATCCATGATGAATGTGAACTGCTAATAAATTTAAACGATATTCTTTTTGACATGATGATAAAGCGTGCAGCAAAACATGCGAGTCAACTCCGCCGCTATATGCAATAATAATTCTTGACCTTTTCTGGCATTTATCTAGGAATTGATTAATTGTGTCGGCAATCATTACGATTCGGGCCCGATACCATATGACATCAAACGACGATATCGTTGTTTGAGTAATTGGTGAGTTGATAGCTTAGATAGCTCAGAAAGCTGTGAAATTAATTCAGATTTCAGTCGTTTAGACATTTCATCAATATTACGATGAGCTGCACCCAATGGTTCCTTAATAATGTGATCAATTAAACCAAGTTTTAGAATACGGTCTGCTGTAATTCCTAGGGCCTCAGCAGCTTCAGGCGCTTTATCAGCACTTTTCCATAAGATGGATGCACACCCTTCTGGGGATATGACGGAATAAATACTATATTGCAACATTAAAACCCGATCGCCAACACCAAGCGCAATTGCACCACCAGAACCACCCTCGCCAATAATGGTACAAATAATAGGAACTTGCAGTCTCGACATTTCAAATAAATTGCGAGCAATAGCTTCACTTTGATTGCGCTCTTCAGCATCCATACCAGGATAAGCACCCGCAGTATCAATGAAGGTAAAAATAGGCAAACTAAAACGTTCTGCCATTTTCATTAAACGTAATGATTTTCTGTAATCTTCCGGCCGACACATCCCAAAATTTCGCTCGAGCTTTTCTTGTGTCTTACGGCCTTTTTGATGTCCAATAATCATCACTGGCTGATCATCTAGCCGTGCAAGCCCGGCAATAATTGATGCACCTTTTGCGGTACAACGATCACCATGTAATTCATCAAAGTCGGTAAAAATACGTGGAATATAATCTTCTGTGTACGGTCGTTGCGGATGACGCGCAAGCTGAATGACTTGGGAAATATTGAGGTTCTTAAAAATTGATTTGGTTAACTCTTTATTTTTTTCTTCCAGGCGTTTAATCTCAGCATCAATATTAAGCCCGTTATCATTTCCCAATAAACGCAATTCTTCGACTTTCGCCTCAAGTTCTGCGATGGGTTGTTCAAAATTAAGAAAATTTAAGTCCATAATAAGCCCTATTTCAATTTTACTGCGACCAGATAAGCACGCTCAACCGCAGTTTTTAGGATGATATCACAGGAACGAGTTTTGCAAAATGCGAAACTCGTGTCTAACTCAAATCCCATAAAAACGCCATGCTCTATTTTACTGTTTTTGATAGCCAAAAGACCACACATTTTTGTCGGGTTTTAAAAAAATCGATTTTTTTGAGTTGTTGATTCTCCGTTTCACTGCTATTACTTTCATGTATCTTTTTTTTATGAATCAAGATACCGGCCAAATGGAGATTGGTCGTAATTTCGTACTTATTGAAGCTGTCTTCATAATATTTGTCGTAGCGAAAATATGGGAAATTGAGATCAAAAAAATGTAAGTTTGAGGATAATAGTTATTCCTATTTGACGAAAAGTTACGCTTTTTTGAGCCAATTCAACCATATTTGCAGCAGTCAAATATTATAAAGACAGCTTCTAATGTAGCTTTAAGGAGGAGGCGTCATGAAATCATTATCTTTACGTTATTATATTGCAATTTTAGGTCTAAGCTTTGTTGGCCTGAGCTATGCTGGAGCAATTCAGCCCCAAGCATATCAATATCCACAAGGGTTCTATATCGGAGCTCAGCTGGGTGCTTCAGAGACACATTATGGTCTATCCGCATTTGAAAATACTAATACTAACAATCAAGTATTAAACGGAATCGTAACAAGCAGTGGCTTTGGACAAAGAGCCTTGCTTGGTTATCGTTTCACTAAGAACTGGGCTGCTGAGGCAGGATATACACATTATTCAACAACAACTGGCGATGCACTCACCTATACGAATGGTACAACGGGTGTGTCAGGGAATCTTGAAGAACAGTCGTTTGATGTTTATGTAAAGGGTATCTTACCTTTAGCCAAAGAAGTCGATCTGTATGCAAAATTAGGTGCGGCCTATTTGTCTTCCAAGACAACAACTAGCGCCGGATTTAGCAAATCACGCAGCGGAACTAAGCCAGCATTCGCGGGTGGTGCAACTTATAATGTCGACAATAACTTTGCAGTAGATGTTTCATACAATCGTATTCAAAGCACTGGAAAATTAAAAAGCGCTGATTTGTTTGCGGTTGGTTTTTACTACTACTTTGCTTAGACATCATTATCGAGGTTATCTCTCGCTCTCCTCCGAAAATACGGCCATGGCGATTGCGAGAGAATGAAAAGGCGGGGTGCTCATGTCCCCGCCTTTTTTTTAATCGTTATGCTCTGTACACGACAATTTTTTACATAGAACTCAAATAGATTATCAAAATAAGCGCCAAAGGCGCGACATAAGATAGCCCAGACCGTGAGGCCTGGGAAAACCGTTAAAAGAAGAGATGGGAGGTCTGAAAGACCGACATAAAAGATAAAACTATAATCAATTTTATGTCGGTCTTTCAGACCTCAATTTATGTGGAATCAATTATTCCCAGGCCTCACGGCCTGGGCTATCTTATGTCGCGCCTTCGGCGCTTTTAAATGTAAAACATCAGTCAATATTTAAAAAACTGTCGTGCACAGAGATTGTTATGTTCGAAGCGGACAGTCTGTCACAGGAATATTATTCTGATTATCAAAGCTTTTACCGCACAATTTTGTTCCATTCTTAAAAAGAGAATCGCTTTTAAAGGTTGTCTTTGCGACAATATCATAAAACATGCCATTTTCAACATGGTACTCACAAGCTAGCTTGTTTTTACGGTCTGAATTTTTATCAAAGGACGCAAAGTTCAATGCCTCTAACTTTTTACCCTCGACTAGTTGCTGGTTAGTAGGTGATATAAATACAATACCTTGCGAATTAACACCTGATATGTGGCGAGTCGAATCTTCTGTCAACTGAGAAATATCAGGACAATATTGATCAACATCATTTGCTGAATCAACCGTCATTTGGAATTCTGCACTTTTTGGTGAAGGCATGATTGGCGCATTATCAATCGAACTGCCTTGTGCATTCTTCGCAGCAACAATCACTGTGAAGGGGCTAAACATTACAATATTCTTTAGCTGTCCCACCAATTCATTATTAACAATATGCAGTCCCGTTATTGCTTCAACTGCTGCCGCTCCCTTCATGTCAAAACCATTTTGTCCTTTTACCTCGATATCCCAATCGTTTATTTGTCCACTATTTTGAGGTATATCAAAATGTTCTGCTAGCGGAATTTTCGAAATCGATTCCCCTACTTTATAGGTAATATTATCCGGATTACTTTTCCATACGGGGGGTCCAGCAATTTCAAGCTTCATGCTTTGTTTTGGACTAAAGTCACCCTGATTATCTGTAACAATAACATCGTCAATTGTTTCATCACTCATCGTTGGCCCATGCGATACTATCGTGCTTGATAATGTTGTTTTCCCATTATCAACGGTGAAATTCAAACTATCATTTGACAAAGTAGGAGATGTCACTTTAGCAATAGCATTTCCAGTGCCTGGATGAAGGTATGGCGTCATGTCAATTGACGCAGATTGATTATAAGTAACCTTTTGAGTGTTCATGTCCATAGAGGGTTGAGATAAGACTTTGATTTTAAAATCTTGGGTGCCAGTAGCAGGACCAATACCATTTGCTGCTGCAATTGAAACATTAAATGTTTTACCTTCACTATCTTGTGGCAATGTTCCTTTTATTTCTAAAGTATATTGCAATACCTGTCGTTGATCATAAGTTATTATATGCGAACTTACAGAAAACTGTAAGTTAGAACCATCTAGACCTGTTGCTGAAAAATTTGTATTCCCCATTCTATAAGCCGGATCAAAAAACAATCCATCTTCGTAATCACTATCAAAGAAATACAAACCAGTAAATTTTAAATTAACATTGTCACCAGGCTGAAGAACTTGATCGTGAGGCTTATTTTGTGTTTCAGGATAGGGAACATCGCCTGCCATCACTTTAATTTTTAACTTAACCGGCGAATTGTTTTGGACTTCCATAAATTGTGCATCTTGCAAATCCATCAACTTTGTTTTCTGATTGTTTGTGCGATGCAATGTGACATTATAAGTACCCACTTCTTTCTTTGTAAATTTTCCTAAAAGCTCATGGTCTTTTAATTGCAATTCATTTGGCAAGCCTTGCGCACTATAATGATAGGTTGAACCTGCTGTTTTTGGTTTTTGGAAATACTTTGAAACATCCAAATCAAGGGGTTTATTAACGTAGGCTATCACAGTATATTCATCACTGTTTTCAGCGGATTGCAAACCACCTTTTCCAAATAACGTCGAAGGCATCAACGCAATTTTAGCTTCATCTTTAACTGCCAAAACTTGGTCCATATAAACAGCTGGTGTTGCCGTCCAATCAGATAAATTACCTAAGCTTCCACTATTAGAAAAATCATCATATTGAGCAGGATGTCCGATGGTATTTCCGCCGAATGCATACGACAAATTAACACCTACTTGCGAATCATTTGACATACCGCTTTTTCCAATGATGCGTTCGCCGTTTAATTGCAATATTAATTGCGAACCTGGAACGGTTCTTAGCAACCAATCAATTTCAGCTTGATAGGTATTATCGGTTTGGCGATTACTCGCAAGTAATTTAAATTTAACATGTCGGGTAACCAGCTGTTCCAAACTAATTGTGGCTCCCAATCCAGCTTTATTATCACTATCTAAGTTTTCATACCGACCATGATAATAAACATCATCATAACTTAATTGCAAACCCACTAAGCTCTTATGTAAAGGCAAAAGATCAACACCTGCACTAATACTTCTTTCAATACCACCAGCAATATGTCGTAAGTTTTGATATAAAATACCACCTTGAGTAAAATTGACTGAACGTAATGTTTTACCCACCGTTCGGCTATAAAATGTATTTAGATTAATATCTTTTAATATTTTGTTCGCAAGCAAAAATTGATACGTCAAACCATAGGCATTTTGCCCGACCCATTGATCGGTACTACCCGACGCAAAATCATAACTGGCTTTTTGTGATAAGTGCTCAGCAGAAACTTTTACCCGCTGATGAGACGTAACTTCGCGAGCTAAAGTGCCATTAATACGATATTGTTTCTTACCCACTTCACCTGTGATTGAAAACGCGTTAGCTTGAAGAAACGCTTGTGTAAAAGCACCTGTTAAGTATGCGCCAAAAAGATGGCTGTATTGCATGCCCAATGAAAAAGGCCCTGTTAATCCAAATGTTTGACTTGATAAATCCAATGTCTGATTAGCTTGGCTTTGTGTAACAGCCTCATTTTGACCTGCATTTTGAATATGCGTATTAACATAAGCACCTAAAACCAACGGACAAAAAAATACTAAGAAAACTAAATTGATAATTTTTTTCATTGAACTTCCCTAACGCTTTTTAATTCTAATTATAGGTTAATCGTAAACCTAGACATGCTTCATCAACCAAAAGGCACTTTAACATCTAGCATCGCAAAACCACTATTGATTGACTCACCGACTAAATGTACCGGCTTATCGCCCGCGCGATTTGGTGGTACGACTCGAGGCACATAATTCCAGTGATCAATTCCAGCTCGAAGGCCAATCGTAGGGCTTTTTAATGTCTCGTTAAATTGAAAATTAACACCTACAGCCGCAATTGCCTGATAATTAAATGTAGAAACCGAGTTATTGACAGTCATAGAAGGGCGAACTGCTCCAGGCGCGCTTTGAGTCGCATGTAAATTAGCCATAATACTTAACAGACGCACCTCAAGGTCGATAAATGGAATAAAATGCCGACCAATTTGATAGTTTAACTGACTTCCTATTGCCACACCAAAATAATGAGCGATAACATTAAATTTTTCATCTTCTGTGTTTGGGCTTGCACCTTGATTATACTTTAATTTGTAATCGTACTCATTATTATAATAATTATAAACAATTCCAACATATCTTAGCATTGTCAAATGTGGATTAGTTGTATAAACCTTTCCCTTAAAATACAAACCTGTGGAGATATTATGAAGCTTGGAATTTAATTTAAAGTCATAAAGATTAGTGGGAACATTTGGGTTAAGAATACTGCCACTACCATCAATATACCAAACATTTCCATTACCCAAGTGATCGTTACTGATCGTATGATCAAGGTATGTGTAATTAATAGTTGCCTCAAAAGCTTCTTCGTGGCCAAAAAGCTTCGACACCCAATTATTATTACAATTCATAAACCAATAGCCTCCCGACAAATCAAGCCGTGGGGCAAAGCTATTCACTCTAGATTTTGCTAAGGGTGCTGTTGTATTTGTTGATGGCGTCGCATTAGTACCAACCGTTCCAACCTCAAGTTCTGGCTGCTGCAAATAATACCCCACCGCACCAACATCAATGTAATAATGATTGTATGGATTAGAAAAAAGCCCTGCAAAAACAGAAATCGGCAAACAAAGCAAACCGCAAAGTACTAACAAATATCGTGACATAACATTTTCCCTCATATCTTTCCTCAAGTACCTTACACTCAAAATAACTGCACACACGCAATCAAGGCACGTTGAGTTTTCTAGAGAACATCCAGCTCTGACAACAGCATTTTAAAGACAAAGATTTATTATCTTAATCTATGCTGAGAAACATCCGGTTTTCAAAAAATTTGCCAATCTACAAATCCCTATAAATGGCTTCTTTACATTTGGACACATGATAAGTTTTTGCGCACCCAAAAGCAATCTTTTTCACAAGATTTTTCATCAATAGCGCAAAGAGATATAAAGCACATGACATCCTATAACCATTTGATTTATAAGCTTAACTTAAATTAGTTTGTAACTTCGTCTATGGAGTGCAATTAATTATAGACTAGCTCAACTCGGCTATCCGGAAAAGTATCGCGCAAACTCATCAACAAATCTTCTGCAGGCTGCACACACCATGATTGACCCAGCGGTAAAAATGCCTCAGCGCCATCCTTTCTGTATACGACACACACAGGACACGTTCCACCTTGATAACATTGAAGCACTTGCATCAACTGGCTCACGCAATCGTTATTAGTCTGTTGATTCATCGTCACTAACAAATGCTTTGCAAAAACCGCTCTTGCTTGCTCCATATCCCAAAGTTTTTTTGCACTTAATTTATAGCCGCCTGAAAAATTGTCGACACTCGCCTCACCTTCAACGACCAACAATTGATCCTTTTGAATGAGCGAACGGTATTCCGCATAAACATCCGAAAAAACCGCTACTTCAATTCGGCCACTGCGATCATTTAAACTCACAAATGCCATTTTATCACCGCGCTTTGTCATCATCATGCGAACGGCAACAACAAGGCCCGCAACAATGACTGATTGACCCTGCTTAGGTTTCAAATGAGAAATTTTCGTTGTCACGATATGGGACAACTCATCTTCATACTGCTCTAGCGGGTGACCACTAAAATAAACGCCCAGTGTTTCTTTCTCACCTTGCAATCGATCTTGATCACTCCAGTGTGAACAATTCATAAATGCATCCGCATCGGCAGAATAATGTGACGCTGAAACTCCACCAAAAAGATCCTCTTGACCGACCGATTGATTTCGTAAATATTGTTCAGCAGCGTGCACTGCTTTACCCAAGGTTCCAAATATTGATGCTCGATGCGGACCCAGCTCATCCATTGCACCTGACTTCACAAGCGCTTCGAGCACCCGCTTATTTACTTTTCGCAAATCAACTCGACGACAAAAATTATATAAATCTTGAAAAGTATCATTAGCTACACGCTCTTCTATAATTAATTCAACGGCCGCTTGGCCAACACCTTTAATCGCACCTAATCCATAAATTACTTGACCATTTTCAACAGTAAATTTGTACACTCCACGATTAATATTAGGCGGAAGAACTGTCAGTTTCATCGCCTCACATTCTTCGATAAAAATAACGACTTTATCGGTATTATCCATATCAGAAGACAACACTGCCGCCATAAACTCAGCAGGATAATGCGCTTTTAACCAGGCAGTCTGATAAGCAATCAACGCATAAGCAGCAGAATGAGATTTATTAAATCCATAACCTGCAAATTTTTCCATTAAGTTAAAAATATTCGTCGACAGATCTTCGTCAATTCCATTTCTTGATGCGCCATTCACAAAAATCTCACGCTGCTTTGCCATTTCCTCGGGCTTTTTCTTGCCCATTGCTTTACGCAACAAATCAGCCTCGCCTAAAGAATAGCCGGCAAGCACTTGTGCAATTTGCATGACTTGCTCTTGATATAAAATAACACCATGCGTGTTTTTTAAAATTGGCACTAATTTCGGATGCAAATATTCGACTTTAGCACGCCCATGTTTGCGATTAATAAAATCATCTACCATACCTGATTGCAACGGACCAGGACGAAACAGTGCGACCAAAGCAATAATTTCATCAAAACAATCTGGCTGCAATCGTTTGATCAAATCTTTCATGCCGCGTGATTCTAACTGGAAAACAGCTGTTGTTTTGCATGCTTTTAATAATTTAAATGTTTTCGGATCTTCAGTTTCTATAAGTTCAATCTCAATGGGCTCTTCACCATTTTTTTGCCGTAACTGATTAACATTTTGCATAGCCCAATCAATAATTGTGAGTGTTCGTAAACCCAAAAAGTCAAACTTCACCAATCCAATTTTTTCAACATCATCTTTATCTAATTGTGTTACCAAATTATCGCCATTAGACTCGCAATACAAAGCAGAAAAGTCGGTAAGCAATGAAGGTGAAATGACAACACCACCGGCATGTTTTCCTGCATTTCGCGTAACACCTTCTAATTTTTTGGCAAGATCAATTAAAACACGCACCTCATCTTCTTTGGTATAGCGCTCCTTTAAAATCTCTTCTTGCTCTAACGCTTTATCTAATGTAATCCCTAATTCAAACGGAATTAATTTTGCGATGGTATCGACAAAACCATAACCATAACCCAACACTCGACCAACATCTCTAATAACTGCTTTTGCTGCCATCGTGCCAAACGTAATAATTTGCGAAACACTTTGTCTGCCATATTTTTCTGCCACATAATCAATCACACGATCTCGACCTTCCATACAAAAATCGATATCAAAATCTGGCATCGAAACACGCTCAGGATTTAGAAATCGCTCAAAAAGCAAATCAAACTCCAAAGGATCAAGGTCTGTGATTTTTAAAGCATATGCCACAAGCGAGCCTGCACCAGAACCCCTACCCGGGCCAACCGGCACACCATTATTTTTCGACCATTTTATAAAATCGGCAACAATTAAAAAATAGCCCGCAAAGCCCATTTGAAGAATTACCTTGATTTCAAGCGCTAAACGCTCATCATACGGTTGCCGAATTGTTTGAAAATCTGGCGCATTAACATCATAAAGAATGGCTAATCGCTTTTCTAAACCTTCACGAGATAATTTTTCTAAATATTGGTCAATACTAAGTCCTGACTCTGGCACCGGAAATTTTGGTAAAAAGTTTTCACCTAAACGCAAGGTTACGTTGCAACGTTTTGCAATATTAAATGTATTGGTTATAGCCTCGGGAATATCGGCAAAAAGCTCTGTCATTTCTTCTGCCGATCGTAAATATTGTTGTTCCGTATACAAATGCGGACGCTTTGAATCAGCCAACATCCAACCACCATGCACACAAAAACGCGCTTCATGGGCTTCAAAATCTTCTCGCTTTATAAATCGAACATCATTTGTTGCAACAACAGGAATATTGTATTGAGAAGAAAGCTTCAATGATTCCTGAATATACGATTCTTCTTGCGGCTTACCTGTTCGTTGCAACTCAAGATAAAAACGATTGGGGAATAATTTAATATAGTGATTTAAAATTTCTTCGGCCAAATGGTGTTTTCCTGAAAACATCGCATCTGCGATATCTCCAGACAGCCCACCTGATATCGCAATTAAGCCTTCAGCATGCGTCGACAGCCAATCCTTAGCGATGATGGGCTTACCTGTTACTTGACCTTGCGTATACGCCTTTGAAATGAGCTGAATAAGATTACGATATCCAGCCTGATTCTGGCAAAGCAAAACGAGTCGAAATGGCTTGCCTGGATTCTTGATATTTTCAATCCAAACATCACTACCAATAATTGGCTTAATTCCCGCTGAGATTGCGGCCTGATAAAATTTAACCAAACCAAATAGATTAGATAGATCTGTGAGCGCTATAGCGGGCATTTTGAACTCTTTAACCCGCGAAATCAACTTGGGCAATCGAACCAAACCATCCTCGATGGAAAACTCACTGTGTAAATGAAGGTGAATAAATGTACTGTCCATGGTGCCCGGGTATTGTTCGTTTGGTATAGCTGAATACTACATGAAAGATACGGCCGTGTCAGTGGAATTGGGGCATGAAAGACCGGCATAAAAATATTTAAAAAATTATTTGTTATGTCGGTCTTATAGACCTCACATTTACACTATGAATCTTGTACTTACGGTCTGGGCATCTTATGTCGCGCCTTCGGCGCTTTCAAATGTAAAATATCAGTCAATATTTAAAAATGGTTGCGTACAGAGTTTTTTTTCTTTCATTTCATGCTTGCTAAAGACAAAAAACCGTACTACTATTACGCTGCCCTCGATTGTTACTTTTTTCTAAAACCGCTGTTTTCTCCAAAACCCCTAAAAAAATAAGTTTTTTTCATTTTTTTTCATCTCTTAATAATCTCTTAATATTTCCTTAAGGTTTGCGAGTTATCTTCGACACAAACGGATAACAAAAACCAATTAATAGTAATAACTCTAAATTAAAGGAATGCACTATGACTGTAAAACTGCTTATTGCTGCGTTGCGTGCACCGCTTAGCGCAAATTTAAATTTACATGATGCAATCATTCAACGAATGTTTACCATCACACCATCTTTTGACGATTCTGGTATAGAAAATGCTTCGATCATCAATACACAGAAACTAAATGGACCAACTGACATCTCCATTGAAGAATCTTTAGCCCTCTTATTGAACAGCGAGTTATCTGAAAAACCGCTGTCAATTCAGGTGCCAGATAAAATCGACTTAACAAAATTTGACGAGAAGAAAGCCAAGGAAGTTTTTGGGGATCGTGCTGCTGATCATCTGAAATTGCTGACATCGTTTTTACAAGATCCCTCGCAAGTTCTCAAGCAGAAATTATTTGCACCCAACAAAAACATATTAGCCGAAGACACAGAAGCACAGCCCGAAATAACAACCATTAAAAACATTTTAAATACTATGCAAAACAACAAACCCGTCCAAAGTTCTATAGGACAGAATATTCAGCATGCTCAATCATTTTTAACATCTTTATCCACATACTTCTCACTTATTATTCAAAAATTCTCTGCGTTAACTTCCCTCTTTGGCTTTCAACAATATATTGCAAACAGCAAAACAGAAGACCCAAACAAATTGATTGAAATATCAACCCAAGGAATGTTGGATGAATTACTCAATAGCGAAGCTCTCAGTGAAAAAGCAGAACAGTTAAATTTCGACACAGATAAAGCGCAACAAATATTTAAAAAGCATACTGCAGAACATCTCAAATCGTTACTTTCACTATTGCAAGACTGCTCAAATGAAAAAATAAATCTTACAGAGTTTGATACAAAAAAACCGCCAAAACATTTCGACAAAATAGCGTTGGCATACTTACTTCTCTTGAGTCGTGATAAAATTGATTTGTCACCTTTTATAGACTATCCATGGGGCCTAGGCGGTGTCGCAACTGTTGCTCGCACGTATGCAGAAAACAGCAAGAACTCCCCAGAAGTTAAATCTAGAGAACCGGAAAAATCACCACTAAAAGTCCTCACATTTGGGTATCCTGGCAGCGACATTCACCCTAAATTAAGAGACATTGTTGTAGAAAAGTTTGGCGAAAATTACACTACCCCTGTATTTGTTCCAGCACACGTCTATAACCCCATGTATTCTGTTTATGCTAATGCACTCGTTTGGCCCATTATGCATCGTTATCTAAAAGAAACAGTACGCACTTTTAGGAAACTTGATGCAGAAAAAAAAGCACAGCTTGCTGATAACTTTCGTCAACTGACAACAGCTAATGTCGAAAAGGTAATTTCTAAATGCTTTGCATCAGCCAAAGCTTGGATGGTAATATCAAATCAAGACGCAGCCAATGAAGAAATCCATAATGCCAGTAAATTATATGTCAACTATAATCTAAGTTGTGAAACTCTTGAGAGAAAACGTTTAAGACCGATTACACAATTAGGCGCCGAGAATGATATTTTACAAGAAGAATATGCGGATATTTTCCCGGTCAATCAACCAAAAAGAAATGGAAGTTGGGAAGCTTATAAAAAATCGAATCAACTATTTGCAGACCAAATGTTTGACAACCTGAAAGACCTCAGTAACAAAGAAATTTTAAAGCATATCATTTGGGTCAATGACTACCAACTTATGTTAGTACCCGGGATGCTGCGCGATCGACTCGTAAAATTATCACAAGATCGCCTAGCCAGATTGGCCAAAGAGAGAAATGTCACTATTAAAAACTTAAAGGATGATCTGGAAGTTAAACAGATCAAAGATATCGCTTCCACTCACATTGCTTATTTTCATCATATTCCTTTCCCTATCACGTCTGCTTTACGCGACATTCCAAAAAAGGAATGGGTTGAAATATTAACCAGCCTAAAAAAGGCAGATCAAATTGGATTTCATGTTGATGAATTTGCCAATAATTTTATTCAAGCGACTAAACATTATCTTAACCTTAATGAAAACGAAACAGATGAATTAAAACAGAAAGCTTTTGGTATTCCAATTGGCATTGATGGCACCAGCTTTGCTAATAATACCACCGACGAAGCTGGGAAACATACCTTTCATGCATATCAACACAATACTTATGATCAGTATTCCAAGATAGAGAAAACTGATATTATATATTCCGAGGATGAATTTAATTTCTTAAAAGGCATTTATACGTGGAAGAACAAGAATAAAGACAGAATTATTATTGGTGCAGTCGACCGCATCGATCCTAGCAAAGGTTATATACAACGTTTAAGTATCATTAAAAAGCTATTGGAGGACTTATCAAAACGCAAGGGCGGCACAAAAAGAATAAAAAATCTTTGCTTTGTCATGATTGCGCCAAACTCAAGAGATAACATCCCTCAATATAAAAATAATCGTGATAAATTTATCGAAATAGCAAGAAAAATTAACTTTGATTATCGTGACTTATTGAAAGGTAGAGACGTTATTAATATATTCAATAGTGAATCACAGCGTCCAACTGTTCGTGCTCTTTACCGTATCACTGATATTCATATAGCGACTTCATATACCGATGGTTTTCACTTGGGACCAGAAGAATATTTATTAACACTAATCGATCATAATAAAAATGCCATCGAAGATAGCCTCTTATCAATGAGCCTGGAAGACTATCAACAAAGCTTAAAAAACAATACCGCTGATCCCAAAAAAACAAACATTGGTGTCTGCGTGATGAGCAAGGGCATTGGGTGTGCAAAAACAAAGCTAGGAAAATTTGCCTTAACCTATGAGCCAGAAGATTATGATGATCATAGCGCATCCGTAGGCAAAGCTGGTGCCGAACAATTACTCAAAGCAATACGCTTAATTGAAAATCCTGAGCATTCAGAACCTTTAGATGATGGTACTTGCAATATGACAGCATTACAAAGAACACAAGCAATGCAAAAATTCGTGCTAAAACACGATATGGACTATTGGGCTAAACGAAATATCTTCGGACGTGATCTTTCAAACGTCAGTGAAAAATTATCGAAAGCACTACATGATATTATTCATCGTGGACTCCAATATCTTGCCGATGGAGATGATCGACATTTCATATACTACAATAAAACATCCTATGAAACACCCCCAGGTTATGAAAGTGATAAGAATGATAAAAGTGATGACAGCGATACAAGCACTTCAGAGAAACACCACTTTTCACCTAAGTTTTCGCAAACAGAGATTCTCAGTATATTACAAAAAGCAGCAAAAAAAGGCTACGACCTTCACAATGGTCTTCCAGAGAAATACACGAAACAAATTGAAAAGATTTATGCTAGAAATTTTAACAAAGCGAAACAAAAAAAACCAATGTGGCCTTCCGATAGTGAACCCCTATCCAGTACTGAAATAAGCGAGCGTGAAGAAAGAGCTAACATCTTGGTTCACTCAAACTCATTATGTGTAATTAAGAATATTGCCTCCCCAGCTACCGACCTCCCTCGCTCAGTCTCACTTTATGAGGTTTGTCAGCCTGTCTCTGCGCAAAAAAACAATGATTCTGTTGGAAAACCTTATCAGTCTGGGCTCTTTATCACAACAGATATACCTAACGATTCTTATTCGCAGCCCTTAACACCGAACACTGATTCTCCGCTAACACCAACAAAAACAATTTGACAATAAACAAATACCAATAGTACAGAACAATAAAATGATGTAAATATAACAATATTAAAGCCAACAAATAAAAATCAATAATAATAACAAACGTAAGAGGCTAACAACATGCTAATCAATATATCAAATCACGGTCCGATGTCCGTTGTAAAGATTTCAAATTAAAAAAGTCAAAAAAGAAGAATTATTTAAAAGTTCTGAAAAAGAGGAAGGAACATTAAGGCTCATCCCAGGCAGCGGTGGATTAGCAAAGGAAGTGCCTATTCGGCAACTGGCACGCGGGACAAAAGATTTTGCACGGCGTCTTTTGGTGTAATTTCGTCGTTTAGTATGCGCCAGATTTGTTCGCAAATAGGCATATTAACATTAAACTGTTTAGCAAGATGCATGACTTGATTTGCAGTATGTGCGCCTTCAACAACTTGGCCAATTTCTTTTTCAGCTTCCTGTCGGTTTTTTCCTTGCGCCATCGCCAAACCAAATCGTCGATTACGCGATTGATTATCTGTACAGGTTAACACAAGATCACCAAGCCCAGACAACCCGATAAAAGTTTCACGCTTGGCTCCCATCGCTACGCCTAATCGCATAATTTCTGCAAGTCCTCGCGTAATTAACCCACATCTCGCATTAGCACCATAACCCAAACCATCACAAGCACCTGCAGCAAGCGCAATCACATTTTTAACTGCACCTCCAAGCTGTACGCCAATTAAATCTTGTGATGTATAGACTCGAAATGATCCGCAATTAAATTTATCAACCAAGTCATTCGCAAATGTTTCATCATTTGATGCAACAACAACAGCTGTCGGAAGACCTTTAGCAACCTCTGCTGCAAAAGAAGGACCTGAAAGCACTGCCATGGGCCGTTCACCTAATTCTTCAGTAACAAGCACGCTTAATAACTTAAATGTTTTAGGATCAATCCCTTTTGTTGCCCAAACAATGCGAGTATTTTTATTGATAAGCGGCTTTATAGCGATCAACGTTTGCCGAAAAACATGACTTGGCACAACGATCAAAATATCTCTCACAGCATCTATTGCTTTGCCTAAATCTCCGAAAACTTCTATTTTTTCTGGAAAAGAAATGCCAGGTAGATAAAGTTCATTACAATGATCGCGCTGCATTAATTCAGCTTGCTTTTTATCATACTCCCAAAGCCGAACCGGTCTATCATGTGATGCCAGCTGGATTGCAAGCGCGGTTCCCCAAGAACCTGCGCCTAAAACTACTGTTGGTTGATAAGCTACTTCCATAATCATATTTACTTAATGTTTAGTTGTATCTTCGTCACCTTCACTAGCGGCTTTTTTCTGCTCTTCTAATTGTTGCATATAGATCGCATCAAAATTTACTGGTGCAAGATTTAATTGAGGGAAGCTTGCCTTCGTTATCAAGTCTGAAACAACTTCTCGCGCATAAGGAAACAATACAGTTGGAAAGTACGCACCCAATAAATGTCCGCTTTGTTCTTCACTAAATCCATCTAAATGAAAAATACCTGCCTGGTGAACTTCAACCAAGAAAACTGATTTGTCTTTCATCTTTGCATGAACCGTAACAGATAAAATAACCTCATAAAGATTTCCATCAATCGAATTATGCTTAATATCTAAATCCACGTTTACCTCTGGCTCCCAATTGTCTTTAAAAACATCAGGGGCTCCCGGCGCTTCCATTGAAGCATCTTTTAAGTATACTCGTTGAATTTCAAGTTCAGGCTGTTTTTGTTCTGTCATAACTTTCTCCTTTCACTATGTTTCGCCTAAATGCGAAACTAGTTCCTGTTAATATATCGCCTGCGCGAAGTAAATTCGCGAGGGCAGCATGTAAGGACAAGTCGAGACTTGTCCTTTTACAATCATGGACAGATCACGACCTGTCACTACACGAGAGAATCACATTCTCCCTTAGTTTAAATATTTATTTTTCAAGTGGTAATTTAGCAGTACGCCAGGCGCTCAGACCGCCAGATAATACTTTAATTTCAGTATAACCTTGCTTTCTCAGCTTCTCGGCCAAGGGCTTAGCTGTTGTCCCAGCATGGCACACTAAAATGATTGGCTTCGCTTTATATTGCACTAATTTGGCATCACTTTTTTCGAGCTCATCTTTTGTAATATTGATTGCATTAATAATATGTCCATTTGAAAAAGCTTGTTTTTCGCGAATATCAATTACAATTGCATCATGGTGATTAATCAATGCAATAGCTTGCTCAACTGACAATCTTCCAGGCCCTTCTGTTTGCTCTTTCATTTCAAGAATGATAATAGCAATCAGGATAACAACAAACGCGAGCGTTAAACCCAAATGATGAGATAGAAATGAAAATAGATTTTGCATGTGCTGCTCTTTTATTAAACAATACTCGTATTAAGCATGAGATTATACACAATTTAGGTAATTATTGAAGTTTTCATCTGCCTTAAAATACGAAATCGCGTATAATCGACTTCATTAAAAATTATCGAATTGGAGAAACACACATGACAACTGCACCAAGACCCGTTGCATTAATTATTCTAGATGGTTGGGGAACACGAGAAGAAAAAGCCCACAATGCTATTGTAAATGCAAATACACCTAACTTTGACAAGCTTTGGGACAACTACCCTCACACAGAAATTTGCGCTTCTTGTGCTCGTGTCGGACTACCTGAAGGCCAAATGGGCAACTCAGAGGTTGGACACTTAAACTTAGGATCTGGTCGCATTGTCTTCCAAGATTTAAGCCGCATTACAAATGCTATTGGCGATGAAAGCTTTTTTGAAAACGAAGCGCTCAACAACGCTGTGAATAATGCCGTCAAGACAGATAAAGCTGTGCATATTTTCGGCTTATTATCACCAGGCGGAATACATAGTCATGAAAAACAAATTCAAGCAATGGCTCGCATGGCCGCAAAACTTGGCGCAAAAAAAATCTATATGCATGCCTTCCTAGATGGTCGCGACACACCGCCCAAAAGCGCTGTAGCTTATATCAAGAATCTTGAAAATGTTTTCAAAGAAACTGGTGTCGGCAAAATTGCAACGCTAATCGGACGGTTTTATGCCATGGATCGAGATAAACGCTGGGATCGAGTTAAAACTGCTTACGATGCACTAACAAGCGGTATTGGTGAACGCTCTGCAAGCACCGCTTTAAAAGGATTGGAACTCGCCTATGAAGCCGGCGAAACAGATGAATTTGTAAAACCGACATTAATTCATCCTGACAACGAAGCACCTATTACCATTCAAGATGGCGATAGTGTTATTTTTATGAATTATCGCGCCGATCGTGCTCGTGAAATCACACATGCATTCAATGATGAAAACTTTGATGGATTTCCACGTGAAAAATTTCCAAAATTATCAAGCTATGTCGCATTAACACAATATGATAAAAGCTTTAAAATACCTGTTGCCTTTCCACCTGAAAGATTACCTAACGTGCTAGGTGAATATATTGCTGCTAATCATTTAAAACAATTACGCATCGCAGAAACTGAAAAATATGCGCATGTCACTTTCTTTTTTGATGGCGGTGAAGATCATGATTATGACGGTGAAGATAAAATTTTAATTCCTTCGCCAAAAGTTCCCTATTATGATGCAACACCGGAAATGAGCGCTGCTGGAATCACAGAAAAACTAGTCGAAGCAATCGAAAGTAAAAAATATGATTTAATTATTTGTAATTATGCAAACTGCGATATGATTGGCCATACAGGAAACTATGAAGCCGCTGTTAAAGCTGTTGAATTTATTGATCAATGCATTGGAAAAGTCACAACGGCACTCGAAAAAGTTGGCGGTGAAGCCATTATTACAGCCGACCATGGTAATGCCGAAAAAATGTTTGATGAAGAAACAGGACAACCACACACGGCTCATACAAGCAATCCTGTGCCATTAATTTATTTCGGTAAACGCGCTGTTGAATTGGCACCAAATAATGCGCTTTGTAATATTGCGCCAGCTTTACTCGAATTACTAGGTTTACCGATTCCAGAAGAAATGGATGCAAGACCTATTATTACAAAACTTGGTGATTAACAAATTTAGCAAAAAGGAAGCTTTTGAAGGTGCCTTCAAAAAAAATTGTCATACTATTTTGTCTTATTAGCGCAATACCACTGTGTGTTTTCTCGAGCAATCATAAAACCTCAAGTCGTTTAAAAATTCTAACTAATAAAATTTTGATTGCGCGAAAAAATTTATTTGCATTTCAACAAAAAAGCCGTCTCATTAAAAACGACCTGGAGCAAACTGAAAAAAATATCGGAAAAACTGCAAAAAACATCAAACAATCAAACCGACAGCTTTCCTTGCTTGAACAACAACTTAGAAAAACACAAACACTAAAAGAAAAAGACAAAGAAAAACTAAAACTTCAACAAAATTTATTGTCAGAACAAACTCGAGCCATTTATTTGCTTGGTCGGCAACCTTATTTAAAAATTATTTTAAACCAACAAGACCCGGCCAAGATTTCACGATATCTCAAATATTATGCTGCACTCAATCAAGCACGCTTGCATGCCATTTTATCGATCAAGCAAACAACACTGGCACTTAAGTCAAACGAAAAAATGATTCACACCAAAACAAACCAGCAGGAAGAAAAACAAAAACAATTAGAAAAACAGCATGAGAAATTCACACAAGAAAAATCTCATCGAAAAAAACTACTTCGACAAACTAAAGATTCAATACAATCTCAAAACGATAAGCTTGCTAAATTACTGCATGACAAAAAACAACTTGAAAATATTATCACCTCCTTAAAGGCTCAAAAACCACTTGGATATAACCCAGGCGCTACATTTCAACAAATGCGAAAAAAATTAATTTGGCCGATTGATCACACAAAAGTCATTCAACGTTACGGCAAACTTATTGCTTATGGCCGATTAAAATCAACCGGTATATTACTAAGAGCAAAATTAGGCGAGCCAGTCCATGCCATTTTTCCAGGACGAGTGATCTTTGCAAACTGGCTAAATGGATTTGGCATGTTAGTTATTGTTCAACATGGCAAAAACTACATGACATTATATGCCAGAAACCAAAGCTTATATGTTAAAAAAGGTGAAATCATTCGCGCTAATGAAGTCATTGCAACTGCTGGAAATAGCGGAGGATTCCAATCAACAGCATTATATTTCGAAATTAGATATAAAGGAAAGCCGCTTAATCCACTAAAATGGCTACGTTAAAAGGTGTAAAAAGTGTAAAAGGTTTTGTTATGCCTGACACCTTTTCTATTGTGACTCTTTTTTCTACATGATATGCTTGGCAAATACATAGGAAAGAATACAAGATGCCAACCAAGCTAGCTCACATAAAACGAGCTCTCCTCATTTTACTTATATTCATCATTAGTTTTTGCAGTAATACTTTATTAGCCCGCACAACTCGAACTTCACTCATCAACAAAAACAATCCTTCACTGGTAAAAATGGACAAGAAAGCTATTTATCGCTTTGGTATTGCTATTGGGCAAATCAAACAACTGTATGTTAATGAAGTTGCCGATAAAAAACTTTTCTCAAACGCGATAGAAGGGATTTTAGCTGGTCTAGACCCTCACTCAAGCTATCTCGACAAGGAAGAGCTTGCTCTATTAAGACAAACAACCAACGGTGAATTTAGTGGATTAGGCATTGAAGTCACCATGGAAAATGGATTGGTCACGATTATTTCCCCTATCGACAATTCGCCTGCTGAAAAAGCCG
>SDBS01000568.1_pt1 | contig 36254 bp, 35 predicted proteins | sample 2277091 | NCBI WGS metagenome assembly SDBS01 (sample SAMN10404972, study PRJNA504765) | marine sediment metagenome | isolation source: marine sediment core GS10_PC15, 163 cmbsf | place: Arctic Ocean: Southern Knipovich Ridge | collected 2010
CCAACATTCCTGACGGCAAGGTTATCATTCAATCAACCATAGATGAGATTGATATCGGTAAGGACTACCCGGTAGCCGAGGCTATAGTGGGAGATGCCCGACTGGTACTGCGACAACTTATTGACGAGGTGAAGGGAGAGATTGGCCCGGCAGGCAAGAAAGATAATAAGGATGTAGCCAAGGAGCTTGAAGCCGTAAAGGAGGAGTGGTTGCGGGATTGGATGCCGAAGTTAGCCTCTGATGAAGTACCGATTAATCCCTACCGGGTGATATGGGACCTGAGCAATACAGTAGATAAGAAAAGGACAATCGTCACTCACGAATCGGGGGGGCCGCGGGACCAGGCACTCCCCTTCTACGAAGTAACCGTGCCCGGGGGTTACATTGGGTGGGGCAAAACGACGACACTGGGCGGCTCGCTGGGTTTCGCGATGGGAGCCAAGCTAGCCAATCCAGATAAGATGGTGGTCAATATCATGGGTGATGCCAGTATCGGTATGGCGGGATTTGATTTTGAGACGGCAGTGAGAGAGGAGATACCGATACTTACAATTCTGCTGAATAACTCCAAGTTTGGTGGCTATAGCAGTATGCTACCGACGGCAACCGAGCGTTATAAGATTGACCAGGTAGGCGGTAACTATACCGGGGTTGTTGAGGCACTTGGTTTCCACGCGGAACGGATTGAGCAGCCGGGTGAAATTATCCCGGCACTCAAGAGAGCCCAAGAAGTAGTGGCTACAGGACAGCCGGCATTCGTTGAGGTTATGACGCGGGTGGACACTGATTTCTCCACGTAGAACTGACCGGGCTATACGTTGCCGACCATGCCGAGTATCCAGGGGGTTATGAAACTCTCTATGACGGCGGCAATAAAGAGTCCGGGGAGAACCCACCTGAGGTACAGTTTCAGGCCACGTGATAGCTGTGTTCTGACCTGACTGTCTCTGCCGACAAGCCATTTGAATGATTGCCAACCGACTGCAAAACCCAGAGCCGCAGCCAGCAATATCAAAGGCACCTCAATCACGCCGTGAGGCAGCAAACCGGCAAGCACCAGCCCGACTCCTTCGATGGAAATGGATACGGAGACCAGGACACCGATCATGAACCCGTTGACAAATAGGAAGAGAAGCGGCGGTACGCCGAGGACGACTCCAAGGATAATGACTCCCAGGGTCTTGATGGCGTTATTGAGGAATATGAGCAAGAGCAGAGAAAGGGCGTTTACATTCTCCAAAGGCTCAAAGAGTTCAACGAGGTCTCGTAGAATTTCCAGGGTGGTATCGGTTGGTACGAGAGTGCCAAGTACAGTGGAGATTGAGAAAAGAACAGTCGCCAGCAAGACAAAGAGAATCATGTAATAATAGGGACGTATGCTGTCGTTTTTCTGTACTGGTGCAGTTTGTGGCAGGTGGCTTGTCGGTTTTTCCAAATCCAGTTACTCCTGCAAAAACGAGCTTATTCTAACCATTGATTTTACTTGCTGTTAGAGAGGGTATTTACCTCCGGGCTATGTTTCGCGCTTCAGCGAATCCAAAAAGTCCTGTTTTAACTGAGGGTAAAGGATGGCACCCTTGAAATTCAAGGGAATCGGGGCAAAGCGAACGCGGTCAGGGCGAGCACCTTTGGAGACTTTCCGGGCCGCGGTTGTTATGAAGTTGGCCTTTACTTGCGGTTTAATGTCGTCAACTTCCTGGCTCAATTCAATGGTTACGCAACAGCTATCTTCATGCTCGCTTTCGAGTCGAAGACCGACAACAGCCAGCTTGAACCGATCAGGTTCCAGACCAAAGTCTTCGGTCAAAACCCTGGACAGCTCGGCGGCAATCTGGTCGTAGGCATAATTGGTGCCGCCGCGAATTAAGAGCGCTGAATCGCGGGACATCCAGTAATAGTCTAACTCTCCATCCTTCCGGTTACTCAAGGTAAAGACGATATCCCGGAGACCGGTGTACCACCCTTCTCTGAAGACGGCTTCCGTAGCTTCAGTATCACCGACATAACCACTCATATGGTTGGGGCCCTGAGTAACAAGGTAACCGGGCTCACTAATCTCACAGGGGCGAAAATAATCGCTGCTTTCCGGGTCAATGGCCTTAACCACTTTGACGCGGGTAAGGGGAAAGTGCTCCCTGCCGATGTAATAGCCGATTGCTTCTTCTCCCTGATAGCGGTGCGACCAGCCCGCCTCGAATGCCTTGATAAGTTCGTCCTGGGGTAGTGTTGTCGGGGTGGCCATTACTTGAAGACAGGTCTCGGTCGAGCCGAAACGAACGTGGGGCAGGTGATTGCTGAACTCAAGGATGCGGTTGATTGTTGTCGGGCCGACGGGTGCCGAACCGATGAGGATGTCCGTTTGACCGAGTGCTTCCTTGATTTTCTCTTCGGCGACGGGCAATTTTGACTGATTGCGGAGAGAAGCCAGGAAGTCGAAATGGCGTGAAACCAGCGGGGTAATGAGCAGCCCACGCTTTTGTCGGGCAACCTCGGTGAGTATCTTCCAGTAGGCGGTGGTGTAGCGCTGGAGCAAATGGAGCACAGCGTCACTACGCCGCATAGCCCAGTCGGACAGGGCCGACGAATTGCTGTGATGCAAGGGATTGACCAGTAACAGGTCCAGCGGTGTGTTTTCCGACATACCAAAGTACTGCTCGAAGGTGAGTCTATTGGCCAGGTAGCTCCGGTGTGAGAGGATAACCCCCTTGGGTCTGCCGGTGGTGCCGGAGGTGAAGACAATCATTTTCTCATCGTCGTAGCTGATTTCCGGGTAGGTTGAGCGGGTTGCTGGCGGGTGTCCTTCAACGTCTTTAGCTTCAAGGAATTGAATGTCCGGCAAGGCAGTTCTTATCTCCTCTACCCTACCGGCGAAGTCGGCATCATAAACCAGAAGTCTTGCATTTGTTATCTCCGCCTTGTAGATGATGCTCTCGTTGTCATCCGCCTGCCAGTTGATGGTAACCGGCACACAGCCGACGAGAACAGCGGCAAGCCTAAACATTATGTCATCTAAGGTATTGGCGGAAAAGGCATGGACGATACGTTCGCCTTTTGACAGGCCCCGGTCATGCAGGTATGCGGCTGCGGTGCAAGCAAGGTCCCAGAACTCTCCCCTGGTCAAGGTGCGTTTCCGTATATCATCATCCGGGAAGGAGTAGTGAATAAGGAAAGGGGCTGCCCTATCGGCAAAGGCGGCGCGATATTCTTCGCCGGGGGAGGGAAAGGGGGTTAAGGAAGTAACCGGTTTACCGGTGGTGAGTTGATATATTTCGTTATTTATGGCGGGCATGTTTCTGTCCTCTGAAGTGAAACATCAGGTACTCTTTGCATTACTCTGGTATTCTTCCCTCGTAATGGCAAGGTCATAACCAAACTGAGCTATACTGTCCGGTGGCTTTTTGATTCTAGCACCAATCCTGTAACCTGCCTTCTGGAAGGCTTTAATACTCCGCTGGTTGTAGTCATCGACAAGCCCAAAAATAATATCGGCTTTCTCATCATCAAAGCCAAAGCGTGTCAAGGTGCGGATGGTGTCAGTGCCAAGACCCTGTCCCCAAAGGTGCTTCTCTCCTATCATCAGGTCAGTACGACGACAATCCTCTTTGGGGTATTTCTTGAGAATCCTCTCAATATTCATCTTCTGCAGCCAGCTTTCGCCGACAGGGCTGCCGTCAACTTCTATGATGAAGCAAAAAGCGTTCTGTGAGACACCTCGATATATCTGCTGTACCCCTTGAAGGTTATGCGGTGTAATATTGCCACCATCCGAAAAGTAGATAACTTCAGGGTCGCTGTTCCACTTCAGCAGTATCTCCCAGTCATCCTCGGTCATGGGGTGAAGGATAACTCTTTCCCCCTGCAATGTAATAGTGTGTTGTCGTAGTTGCATAGAAAATCGCCCTTTTTATGCTCAATCCATTTCCGTGCAGACTGCAATATTATAGCATTTATTGAGATGGAAATAATAAGGTTTGCGTGGTAACATGATGGAGATGCGTGACGGTGATTGTTTAGACAGGGGAGGCGGATGGCAAAGTGTCACTTGATGTGAACGAGTGTAATGAATTGACGAGACCACTGAGAAGGACTAAACTCAGGTCTCAAGACGAGCGGAAAGCCTGAGTCTGGCTAATTTAGAGTCTGTTCAGGAGGCTGAGGATAGTGAAAATCAAGGAGCAAGATGACCAGCACATGGTGATTGTGCCCCCATATTCCTGGTGGGAATTGCTGATACCGATATCCCTCTTGGGGATATGCCCTATCGTGGCTGTCCAGTTTTTTTTCCCCTTTCCCTGGAATATCGTATTGGCGCTGGTCTTTGTAGTGTTTATTGTGCGGTGGGTGGTTTTTGGGTATTTCAAGATTGTCATAGATAAGGTCACGCAGACTATTACAGTGCGACAACCGGTCTACTGGCTCATATCCCGGCAACGCCATATCCCTTTTTCAGCCGTGGCGAGTGTCTATTTGGGGTCCAAACTGACGAGAGACAAGAGAGAACAATGGTGGGTAGCGCTGGATAGTAATGATGGTAGCAGAATCAAGTTTGGTCAAATGAGAAAAGAAGAGGATGCGCAGTATCTGGCGGAGCAAATAGGTGATTTCATCGGTTTAGAACTGTCAGGACGGGTAGAGGAGTAGGATACTCCGATACCTGATTGATTGTTCTTTCTTCGCTTTAGTGCAAGTACGCGCAGCGAGTCATCAGCTAACTACTATCTGGGTAGCCCCAGTATTCTTTCGGCAATAATATTGCGGTTTATCTCCGAGGTGCCCATCTCAATTGTGGCACCACGTGACCTGAGCATATTGTAGACCCATTGACCGTCGTCTATTGCGTGGTCAGAACCCCTGACCAGCTGGGAATAGGCCCCGATGATTTCCATCACCATGTCGCCCCGCCGCTGTCGCATCTCAGCGGAGAAGTTCTTGCCCGCAGAAACCTCGAATCCTGTAGGGACTCCCTTACGCCGCCTGGCGACAGCACGAGCGGCGCTGTATCTCATGGCTTCAGCTTCGATGGCAAAGTGGGCTATGCGCTGTCTGAATGTGGGGTCGTCCCAGACGGTTTTGCCACGACGTTTGGTATTTTTGGCCAGCTCAACGATGGCTGACATAGTGCTCCCCGGACCTCTGATATCCATGCTCAAGGCAATGCTGGCCAGACCACTACCACCACCTCTCTCGGCAGTAAGCGTGGCCATAGCAACATACCAGCCTCTGCCCAGTTCTCCCAAGAGATTTTCATGAGGGATGCGCATGTCATCGAAGAACATCTCGCCGAACTCAGCTTCACCGGTCATCTGGCGTAACGGTCTTCTGCTAAACCCCGGGCTGGTACAGTCGAAGATAAAGTAGCTCAGGTTACGGTGCCTGGGTGCATCCGGGTCTGTTTTCACCACCAGCATGCCGAAATCAGCATATTTGGATGCGCTGCTCCATACCTTTTGTCCGTTGACCACCCACTCGTCGCCATCCCTGACGGCTGATGTCTGGACGTTAGCTAAGTCTGAGCCGGCATCGGGTTCGGAGAAGCCTTCACACCAAATTTCCTCGCCGCTTAGTATTTTGGGAATGAAACGTTTCTTCTGCCAGTCTTGCCCCGCGGCCAGAAGAGTGGGTACGGCAATCAGGAGACCCAGAGATGCCGGTCCCGGGGGTGTCCCGGTGCGCGCCATTTCCTCACGGATAATCTGTATTTCCCAGGCTGGGCGTTCGATGCCGCCGTACTCCCTGGGGTAGCCGAATGCGGTGTAGCCAGCGTCATAGAGCTTTTTCTGCCAGGCCCTGCCAGATTCCTGTGCTTCTTCGTTGAGACGGTCCGGGGCTTTGTACTGCGGCGTTCCCCATCCTTCGGGTAGATTTTCCTTCAGCCAGGTACGTACTTCCTGCCGGAAAGCATCCGCCTTCGCTGATTCCTCTGAGACCATTTTTGCGCCTCCTTACCGGTTGAAACCTGATAATTACGGATTGATTAACCCACGGTTTGCGATATTGTCGTGGTAAGTTTAATACTACTGCTTACTACATGTCAAACGTTTTTATTGATGTAGATAAAACTGCCACGCCAATAATCGGATGATATTTCACAGGAGGGCACGAGGGGATATATCAGTCATCCCGTGAACAAGCAGGATGCCTTGACAAAGCGGGTGCAATCACTTATCCTATCTAGGGTACTATATCTTGACAAAGCGGGTACAATCACTTATTCTATCTAGGGTACTATATCTTGACAAAGCGGGTACAATCACTTATTCTAACTAGGATGTTTTGCCTTGACAGACGAGGTTCTGTTACAGATTTTAGTTATGGTGTTATGCCTATGTATATCAGGCATAACATCTTTTTATGTTAGCGATGTTGTGGAGGCAACTACGGCGAAGTTAGCGAGTTAAACAGAGGAAAAGAAAGGAGGCACGAATGGAACTAAGCCGAAGAGAATTCTTAAGAGCCTCAGGAGCCGGGATTGGTGGTGTCTTCCTTATCGGGGCGATGAATCCTGATAAGGTTTTTGGCAAGCCGCTCAGGACCTTGTCGCTGAGAAAGAGGATTGACGAGAAGACAACCATCTGCTGTTACTGTGCGGTGGGCTGTGGCGCTATTGTATCTACCTATGAAGATGGTCCTATCAAAATAGAGGGCGACCCAGACCATCCCATCAATGAAGGTACTCTTTGCGCCAAGGGACAGGCATTACCTCAGTTCCATACCGTTGACGGTGAGGACAATCCGAACCGCTTAACGACACCAAAAGTCCGCAGAGCGGGAGCAACGGAGTGGGAGGACATAAGCTGGGATGCCGCCCTAGATGAAATCGCACGGAACATCAAAACAACCAGAGATGAGAACTGGTTGGAGACAGTGAATGTTGGTGGTACCAGCTACCCGGTAAATCGCACCGATGCTATTGCCAATTTTGGTGGTGGTGAGCTGGACAATGAAGAGTGCTACCTGCTGGTCAAAATGGCTCGCGCGCTCGGGTTGGTGTACGTAGAACATTGTGCTCGCATATGACATTCCGCTACTGTAGCGGCTCTGGTAGAGTCGTTCGGCAGGGGAGCGATGACGAACCATTGGATCGATATCAGGAACGCAGACCGCATTATGATTATCGGGTCCAATGCGGCGGAGAATCACCCCATTTCCTTTAAGTGGGTAACCGAGGCAAAAGAGCGTGGGGCGAAGCTTATCAGCGTTGACCCCCGATTCACCCGTACCTCATCGAAGGCTGATATCTACGCCCCGATGAGGTCAGGTACAGACATTAGCTTCATCGGTGGCATGATTAGATACATCCTGGATGATTTGCAACGGCTGTCCCCGGTAGCGCGTGCGGCAAAGTACAATCTGACTTATATCACGCAGTATACCAATGCAGCACTGATAGTAAACGCCGGTTATAAGGGTCCCGGTGATAATGGTACCGGGTTATTTAGCGGATATACTGCTTCAAGCAATGGTACTCCGGGCAGACTGGGGAGCTATGACAAATCAACCTGGCAGTATGCAGACACGGACACTCCTGCTTCAGACCAAGCGCTAGTCAACAATACCTGGACCAAGTGGGAGGACCTAGACCCCAAGTGTGTACTCAGGCTTCTGTGGGAGCACTTCTCACGTTATACACCTGAGAAGGTGGAGTCTATTACCGGATGTTCCCAGGAGGATTTCCTGACAGTTGCTGAGACCTATGTAGAGTCAGGAGCGCCGGGTAAGGCCGGTACGATAATGTATGCGATGGGTACCACCCAGCATACTTACGGTACCCAGAACATCAGGGGCTACGCAATCCTGCAGCTCCTTCTGGGTAATATCGGTGTTGCCGGCGGCGGCATTAACGCTCTGAGGGGAACCTCTAACGTACAGGGTTCCACGGATATGCTGCTCCTCTATCACCTGCTACCCGGATACCTGTATATGACGAACCACAATGAGCAGTCACTGGATGCCTATCTGGCGACTGCGAAGAAGGGAAGGGGTATCGTTACACCACAGGGCCTGGCAGGAGATAAGAGCGCTGCCTGGTGGTGGTACAACGATGCCGACCCCAACACCAAGAAATACATTGTAAGCTTGCTCAAGGCGTGGTACGGCGACAATGCTACCGCGGCCAATGATTTTGGCTACAACTATCTGCCCAAGAAGACTGGCGGTGTTGATTACAGCCACATACCTATCTTTGAGGCGGTAGCCGCCGGAATAATTAAGGGTATGATGGTCTGGGGGCAGAACCCGGCGGTAGGCGGTCCTGACGCCGAGGGTGAACGAAAAGCCCTGGAGAAGCTGGACTGGCTGGTATCAGTCGACCTGTTTGAGACGGAGACGGCAGCCTTCTGGAAGAGGCCCGGAGCCGATACCGCCAACATTAATACGGTGGTATACCAGCTACCGGCAGCCTGCTCTTACGAAAAGCAGGGTAGTATCTCCAACAGTGGTCGCTGGGCTCAGTGGCGATACAAGGCTGTTAATCCTGTAGGCAATGCCAAACCGGACCTAGCGATTATAGATGCGCTGACGCTCAAGCTAAAGGCGCTCTATGCCAGCGAGGGCGGTCCGCATGCTGATGCGATAACCAAACTCTACTGGGATTACCGTACCACGGGTGAATACGCTGATGAGGCTGACCCGAATGTGGTTGCCAAAGAAATAAATGGATACGACTGGAACACCGGAGCAGCGGTAACCAGTTTCACGAAGCTCAAGAGCGATGGTTCTACAGTTTCCGGCAACTGGCTCTACTGCGGTATGTTTGCTGCAGACGGTCATAATAAAGCCAAGGATCGTGACCCGGTAGATGCGAGTGGTATCGGTCTTTATTCGGGGTGGACATGGTGCTGGCCAGTGAACAGGCGCATTATCTACAATCGAGCTTCTGTTGACTTTGATGGCAATCCATGGGACACCAGCCATCCTGTTATTAAGAGAGTTAGTGGTAGCTGGGTCGGTGATGTGCCAGATGGCGGGTGGCCGGCAATAAACGAGGCTGAGGTTGGCAGTAAGTTCCTGCCGTTCATCATGCACAAGGAGGGTGTGGGACACCTGTGGGGTCCCGGCCGAGCGGAGGGGCCTTTCCCTGAAGCTTACGAGCCGTGGGAAAGCCCGCTTGATGTGAATATAATGACCGGTGTCAGGAATACAATCGGCAGGGGAACACCAGGATTCAACAACCCGTGTTGCTATGTCGGCGATCTGGACGGCATGAACCAGCGAGGAACGCCTGATGATTTCCCCTGTGTGGGCATGACCTACAGGCTGACGGAACACTGGCAAGCCGGACAGATGAGCCGTAATCATCCCTGGCTTATAGAGCTGCAACCGCAGCCGATTGCGGAAATGGGTGAGGAACTGGCGGAAGATAGGGGAATTGAGAATGGAGACATAGTGGAGGTATCCACGGCCAGAGGTTCCATCCAGGCGGTGGCTGTTGTGACCAAACGCTTCCGGAGACTAAGAATAGGGTCAAAGAATGTTGACCAGGTGGGTGTTCCCTGGCACTGGGGGTATACAGGACGTTCAATCGGCATCAGTCCTAACGGTAGCAGTGGTAACATCCTTACCCCCCACGTAGGTGATGCTAACACAACTATTCCAGAGTATAAGACTTTCTTGTGCAATGTAAGGAGGGTGTAGGATGGCTCAAGCGATACTATACGATGCGACAAAATGCACGGCTTGCAGAGCATGTCAGGTGGCGTGTAAACAGTGGAACGAACTGGAAGCGGAAGAAACCACTAATCGCGGTACTTATGAAAATCCACCTGACCTGTCCGCTAGTACCTGGAACAAGATCAGGTTCATTGAAACGGAACGTGGAGGGCAATTTGACTGGCTCTTTGCACGTCGTGCCTGTATGCACTGCACTGAGGCAAGTTGCGAACAGGTATGTCCTACCGGTGCCATATCCCATCAGGAGAACGGGGCGGGGATCATTGACCAGGAGTGGTGTATTGGCTGTTCTTACTGCGTTCAGGCCTGTCCCTTCCATGTGCCTCACAAGGATGAACATGGTGGAACTGCTAAGAAATGCACTCTCTGCACAACCCCTGGTTTAAACCGTCTTGATGAGGGCTGGGAGCCGGCGTGCGTCAAGACCTGTCCGACCGGTGCACTGGAAATCGGTGACCGGACTGCATTAGTAGCCAAGGGGCGGCAACAGGTGCAGGCGCTCAAAGCCGACGGGCACAGTGATGCTTACCTATATGGTGAGGAGGAACTGGGGGGTCTGCACGTACTGTATATCCTGGATGATTCACCGGCGGTCTACGGTCTACCGGAAGCGCCGAAGGTTGCGATATCAGCGTCGGTTGGTCAATGGATGAGCGGTATCCTTACCGCTGGTGTTGTGGCTGCCTTACCCTTCTGGTTTCTTTTCAAGCGAAAACAGCAGATTGAGGCAGAAGAGCAGTCTAATGTAGAAGGAGGTGTAAAATGAGTTGGGGCGCACCGATTTGGATTTATTTGTGGCTGGCAGGTATGGCCGGAGGTGCCTACTTTGCAGCCTTCCTAGTTGACCGCTTTACGGGTGGGAACAATAAGCCACTATTAAAGCTAGCGACCTGGTTAGGTATTCCTTTAGCCGTAGTTGGCGTATTACTCCTGATTGTAGACCTTGGTCAGCCGCTTCGTTTCTGGCACCTACTTATTGAATTCAAAGTGGCATCAGCAATGTCAATGGGAACCTGGATTTTGATGGTATGGGTGATGGTTGCTGTGATAATGGTTGTCTTATGGTGGTTTGAGAGTCGGCTTGGTGAAGAGACAGCTCGTAGTCTGCGGAGACTAACGGGATTCCTAGGCTGGATTGACGTGGTGTTTGCGGTACTGCTGATGTCCTACACTGGCGTGCTTCTGGCGGTCAGCAGTCAGTCGCTCTGGGCAGGGACAGTTCTCTTGCCGGCGCTATTTGTTGCCTCAGCAATCTCTACGGGAATAGCAGTACTTGTTATCGCTGTGATGGCTACCAACGTAGTTGAGCTGAAAGTGGCTGTGAATCAACTTTTTGGTTCGGCTGATTGGTCAATTTCCAAAAAGGTGGGGGCACGGCTGGCGGAAGCGGATGCCATCGTGATTGTAGTTGAGCTTGTAGCACTGATTGGATATGCTATCTGGCTGGCTACCTCCAGCATGGCAGGTGCAGGTGATGCGCTGGGACTGCTTACCACCGGAAGACTGGCGGCACCATTCTGGGCAGGTGTAGTTCTGTTGGCGCTTCTGGTCCCACTCGGATTGGACATTGCCAGCCGGGGTAAGGAGATTGAGGCAAAAGGGGTATGGCTCACCGTCATGGCATCCTCGGCGTGCGTAATACTGGGTGGTCTTGTCCTGAGAGCGGTGATAACGATAGGAGGTCAGCTCTAGGGAATGTCTAGATGGAGGTGGGGAGATTAAGTGCCAGCAGGATTCGACAGAATAATTCAAAAACTGGAGGAGCAGAAAAAAGAAGAGGGAACTCTACCGCAATTGCTGGAGTTCTATCGGAAACTACTTCAGATACAATCCAGGGTTGGGCAACGTATAGATATGCCCAACCCTAGTTCTTACACAGGGGTGGTCAGTAAACGGCTGGGGCGTGGCAAACCGTTAATAAAATTCGAAGAACTCGCACTCGACTGGTCAATGTTACGTGAGACGTTTAAGAAGGTGACCGCTCTTTTTGCCGCTTATGAAGAGCTTTTTGGCGCAATACCCGAAGAAGTCATAGAGTCAAATCCCGTCAGGATTCTGACCAAAAAAGTAGCCGCGGCCTGGTTCAGGGGAAAGGAACTTCCTGCCACTACCGTGGGTAAAGATGTTAATGAGGCGCTCTTCAAGAATCTAATTCATGCCAGCTTTAAGCCTTTCCTGGTGAGCTACTCCACAGCTTTAGTCAGTATGGTTGACCAGGAGAACTGGCGACGCAGCTATTGTCCAATCTGCGGTAGCAGTGCCGACTTCGCTTTTCTGGATGTGGAGCGAGGAGCCAGGTGGCTGGTATGCTCTCGCTGTGATGCAGAGTGGCTTTTTCAACGGTTGCAGTGTCCCTATTGTGGCAGCACAGACCAGAATGCTCTAGCCTATTTCACTGATGATGAAGGTTTGTACCGCCTCTACGTGTGCGAGCAGTGCAAGCACTACCTGAAGACTATTGACCTGAGGCAGGCTAAGTCTGAGGTTCTGATACCGTTGGAGCGCCTGTTTACTCTGGACATCGATAGACAGGCTCAGGAAGATGGATATAGCCCCTGCGAGTGAGGTCGTGCTAACTACCAGTACCGGTTTACTCAGGTGAGAGAGTGCGTGAGTACCTACTAGCCAAGAACCCATTATTGAGTTATAATCTATAATAACTAAGATAGTACACAAGGAGGAGAGGTTCGTGATGTTTGGGCGTGGTATGGGACCCCTAGAAATTGGGCTCATCGTTCTGGTAATCCTGATAGTATTCGGAGTAGGTAAGCTTCCACAAGTCGGTGGTGCTATTGGTAAGGGACTGCGAGCCTTCCGTAGGGGACAGGCTGGCGAAGACGAGGAAGAGACGCAACCCAAGAAGACTACCCGAAAGAAAGACAGCACGCGCAAGAGCGTTTCCAAGAGCTAAATACATCCGGTACTTAACGAGTCTGGGGCCGCAGTTGGTCAAGGCCAGGGTATTTTCACGTAGAAAGCTCATCCAGCAAGGTGTTAGGGGTTAGCGATGGAATTTTTTGGCATGGGTACCACGGAAATATTGTTAATCCTCGTCGTGGTACTGGTAGTAATGGGGCCGGGAAGAGTAGTAGAGGTTGGCAGGACACTGGGTAAAATCACGCGTAACCTGAAGAAAGCCTCTTTCGACCTGACGACAGCGGTAACCAAGGAACTGGATGGAGAAGAAAAAGAGCGGGGGGAAGAAAAAGAGCGGTCAGCCGAACAGAAAAAGAAGAGTTAGTGGTTGTGACAAGGGGCGGGCTGACATTGATAACATCTGAGATAGTGGCAGGGAGATGAGTGACGACCAGAAGTTATCCGTGCTTGGTCATCTCAAGGAACTCCGACAGCGCATAATCAAAATTGCTATCGTACTACTGATTACCAGCATTGTATCCTTCATATTTGCCGAGTGGATTTTTGACATTTTGATTAGGCCGGCGCCAAAGGGCATCGAACTCCAAGCCATTGAGATGACCGAGATGATTGGCACCTATATGAAGGTGTGCCTGGCCAGCGGAATCATGCTGACGATGCCGTACCTGGTCTATCACGTCATCATGTTCGTTACTCCGGCACTTACCCGGAAGGAAAGAAGGGCTGTGTATTTCATAGTCCCCTGGGTATCGTTGATGTTTATCGGTGGTGTTGTCTTTGGATACTTTATCCTGATACCACCAGCAATCAAGTTCTTGTTTACCTTCGGCAGTGATATAGCCACTATCCAGCCCAGGATTGGAAATTATATTTCAATCGTGACCCGGTTACTTCTGGCGATTGGTATAGTATTTGAACTGCCAGTAATAACAACCTTCCTGGCACGGCTTGGCGTGATTACGTCAAAGTGGCTGGCTTCAAAGAGGAAGATGGCAATCATATTTGCCTTCGTCCTGGCGGCGATAATAACTCCTACCTTTGACCCTTTGAACCAGACCCTGGTTGCTGTGCCATTAGTAGTGTTATACGAAATGAGCATCTGGCTGGCCAGGCTGGTGCAAAGGAAGAGAGAATCGGAAGTTGCGTCAGAACCTGTCTCAGTTTCAGGGGACTCAGAGTGAGTGAGACCTGTGTACCAGTGACTCCGTGGGGAAAGGGGGTGATCAGAGTGTGGCGAAGAACCTGACAGTGACTGGCTGAGAAGAGTGCGTGTCACTCTAACCGCACTGCCCAGAGCTACGGGCAGATAGTGATTAGTGATTGGAATGGAGATTCTAATGCGGCGATTCTTAACGCCAAGGACTCTGATTATCCTCGGTGGTCTGACTTTTGGAGTTCTGGCGGTTCTGATGACAAAATGGGGCAACCCAGCAAACATGGGTATCTGCGTTGCCTGTTTTATACGGGATATAGCCGGTGGACTCGGATTACACCGAGCTGGGGTGGTGCAATACCTTCGCCCTGAAATCCCGGGATTTCTCCTGGGCAGTTTCATTACTGCCTACGGTTTCAGAGAGTTTAGAGCCAGGGGTGGTTCCTCACCCGTGGTTCGTTTTTTACTGGGCGCCTTTGTAATGATAGGTGCTCTGGTATTTCTCGGTTGTCCGGTACGGATGATGATACGTCTGGCCGGCGGCGACCTGAATGCCATCACCGCTCTGGCAGGGATGGTGGGGGGGATACTGGCTGGTATCTTTCTTCTGAAAAGAGGTTTCAACCTGGGGCGAGCGACCAGAATGCGTGCGGTCGCCGGCTGGGTGATGCCGACGCTGATGGTGGGGCTGGTTCTACTGATTATTGTCCAGCCGGGTTTTATTTTTAACAGTGAGAGTGGGCCTGGTGCGATGTTCGTTCCTTTCGGGGTGGCACTTGCCGTGGGACTGGGGGTCGGTTTCATAGCGCAAAGGACAAGGATGTGCTTTGTCGGGGGCTGGCGTGATGTCTTCCTGGTGAAGGACTTCTACCTCATCAGCGGGGTTATTGCATTTCTGATTGCGGCGCTGGTAGTTAACTACGCTACTGGTAATTTCGCCGTCGATGGAATATACCACTGGGGTTTTGCCGACCAACCGGTAGCCCACAACGACCATCTCTGGAATATTCTTGGTATGGGGCTGGTCGGGCTAGCGGCGACATTAGTCGGGGGCTGTCCGTTGCGTAACCTGATACTTAGCGGAGAGGGTGATACCGATGCCGGGGTAACGGTGCTGGGATATTTTGCGGGGGCGGCCTTTGCGCATAACTTCCTGCTGGCTTCGAGCCCGAATGGCGTGGGCACATGGGGGCCAGTAGCGGTTGTTGTCGGACTGGTGTTCTGTGTGGCGATTGGTTTCTTGATGCGTGAGAAGGTAGCTTAGGGAGAAGGAGCTATGGCGTTTTTGAGACGAATGCGAAAAGAGTCTACAGATGGTGGTGGGCTGGTTCTGTTTGAAGAAGTACAGGAGGCGATGAAGGCAGAGAGGATACTCAAGCGGGGGGCGTATACGGTTAAGCTGGTAGCACCACCGCCGGAGCTGCGCAAGGGTTGTGACCTGGCAGTGGAGATTAACCTGGTGGAGAAGCCGGGTATTGAGCGTTTGCTTAAAGATAAGGACGTGGGTTATGTAGAAGTTGCTCCATTGAAAACAGAGACTTCGGAGCTACTGCAAATAGTAAAGGTAACCGATTTCGGGCGCTGGGCGATGGTCAAGGCGGGTAATATGAAGCTCAGCTTTGAAAGGGAGAGTGGGACTATAGTAAATATCTCCGGGGGAGGCTGTCCCGATATCCCCTACCTTCACGCCGAGCTGCTTGGCAAGCGGCTCACGGAAGCGGCAAGACCGAGAGAAATTGGTTTTACCCTGTGTGCCCTGATGCTGGACCGAGCACTTGAGGAGTGTCTGGTCCTGGCGGGGGGAGGTGAATAGCAGTGTTACTGATTGCGGGGACAGTCCCGATAGAAGACCTACCGCTGACCATGGGACAGGTCGCGGCAGAGGATGATAACCTGGTGGTTGCTGGTCATCGTATTCCCTGCACCCAGGGAACGGGTGCGATGGTCAGCGCGGCGCTGGCAACCACTGACTACCTAAAACTAGAAGCACCCCACGTGCTGGTGGCAGGGGATATCGGCAAGGGCGAGGGCAGTCGAAGGATTTACGAGTATCTGATCAAGAATGTAGTCGAACTTTCGCCGGAAGTTCTGGCGTTACACTACTGCCTGCCGGTGATGGCCCTGACGAAAAGGGTTTGCGATGCTGTCAGCAAGTGTGTCAAGAGACCGGTGATGATTGCCGATGCGGGCTCAATGTATGCTGCGAAGGCGGCAGGAATGGCGGATGCCTTTGATATGTTTACCCCGGATGCCGTAGAGATGGCGTTTCTTGCCGACCCCAACGCTACACATCCTGCTTATATATCAAGGCATCTTTTTGGCACCGACGTGGCTCAGATGCCGGAACTGGTAGAAGATGCCTACAAAAACAAGGGTGCGGCCAAGTTTCTCCTGGTCAAGGGTAGTACCGACTACGTGATAGGTCAGGGCGAGATACTGGATACAATCGCGGAACCAGATGTGCCGGTACTGGAGGCAATCGGGGGGACAGGTGATACGATAACCGGGCTGGTGGCTGCCTTTGTCTACGCTGGTCTTGAATTGCACAGGGCCGCTGTGCTGGCGGCGCGAGCGAATCGTATGGCGGGTGAGTATGCTCAGGTAACGCCGGCAACCAGAATCGGTGAGGTTGTCGCCCAATTTCCGGCTGTGTTCAGCGACAACCTTTGCCGGTGGGGCGGGGTGTGTGACGCGGAAGGAGGAAACGGGAATGATTGAAGTTGATGCGAGGGGTCTTTCCTGCCCTATTCCAGTTGTTAAGACCAAGAAAGTCCTAGAGGATAACCCGGAAGAGAAGATAGCCGTGCTGGTTGAGAGTGCGGTTTCAAGGGAGAACGTGTCACGGTTGGCGAAGAGCAAGGGTTATCTGGTTGAGGTGGAAGGGTTGCTTGACGAGTACCGGCTGGTGTTGATACCGCCAGGGGAATAGCAGGATGAAGTTGTGCCGGTTAGTTGGCTGGTATATACTTGACGGTGGCCGGGGAGCGGATGAGTCCCGGTGGGCTCTGCGGACTTCAAATCCGTTGGGGGGCATTAGAAGTGTCTTCGGTGGGTTCGACTCCCATACGCTCCCGCCAGTGAATTGTTTTGCGGTGAAACAGGCACGAAAAAGCATGAAAAATATTTTGGAAACAATTCGAGGCTAAATGGGGGTGGTCAGGCGTGAATTGTTTTTCGGGTTATGTAAAGCTGGGAGGAGAGGTGAAGTTCCGAGGGGGAGGTGGGTGGGTGGGCAGTCATACAGAAGGTCACCAACTCTCTATCCTAAAGAGATAATCATTAGTCTAGTTCAATTATCCAAATTGTCCATGATACATTCAAGTCTGTGTTGACGGAGAGGTAGTAAGTACCAGGCTGGACATAGCACATTGTCTGGCTGGAGGTGATACCCTCTTCGATGTACCACCCAAAACTCTCGGCTGTAGTTCCATTCTCAGGATAAACCACTGTCACTACGAATGTGGTACCAGGCTTCCCTTCAAGTCGAGCCTCCCATCTGATTTCAAATGGTGTAGATGTGACCGTAAATGGTTTGCTACTGCTCAGTCCGTGACCAGAAAAGGTAAAAACGGTTCCAGGTGGTGCCTCTGGTACAGAAGCGGGGCTTGTTGCCTCCTCTTCAGCTTCCTGCTCAGTCAGTTGCTGGTTAATGGTTACGACCTCAGCGTTCAATTCGTCTAGTTGTTCTCCCAGCTTATCTATCTGCTCTCCCAATTGTGCAATTTGCTGTTCAATCCTAGCCTCAAAGTCTGAATCAGTCGTAGCAGGTTGTGTTTCTAGTTCACGCTCCAGAGAACTAATACTCTCACCTAAGCTATCAACTTGTTGGTTGAGTAACTGAATCTGTTGCTCCAAATCACTAATTCGTTGTTGAGACTCAGGAGATGATGACTCTTGACCAACTGTTGGCTCTGATGACGGCACACTATCACAACCGATAAGCAGTCCTGAAGCCAGCACCAAGATTGTTATGATTGGTATTAAGTATCGCTTCATTGTCACCTTTCCAGCCACCGATTCACGATTCTAACACCTATACTGGCACATGAAAAAGCTGCAAGGAGACCCACAATGCAGATGAATATCGACAGACCCTCATTATCCTCAAAATATGTCATAGCAACAATGATTATACTTACACCTACTCCAGCACCAACTATGTAAGCTACCACCCATCGGACAAAGAACTTTACAATCCCTTTCATAACACTATTCCTAGTTGAGCTAGTTGAAGGCTATTCACTCTCAGCTCTGTCAATCTCCTAATAGAGTTGCTGATAGAGCTTTGTCACAATAGAGGTGATTTCCCACTCTCCATCGGTTTGCTTGTACACAATCAACGCATCCGCCAGGAAATGTTCATCGGTGGCGAGGTCGTGAAGTCTCATACTCACATCATATTCGATAATGTCCCCTTGCGTCTGCTCGCTTCTAATGTCAAACTCCTCATATTCTGATAGTGCCGCGAATGTCCAAACATGATACCCTTCAAAAGTCAGACGATGACCTATCAAATCAGCCTTGATTTGGTCAACAGACGGTACCGCCGACGTTGAGCAACCGACTAAACCTAGACACAGAATGAGAAACAGCGGTAGTATTTTTCCTCTCCACATTAGCTTCTCGCCTCCTTACATGGGTTTTCCTATCATTTTTGTGGCTGAAGTTGAGAATCAGCTAATCGTACCTTAAAGGGCAAGACGACTGCAAATCTTGACAAACAGCTTCCTCTAGTACAGCACCCGCTCGTCGCCGACGCGGCGGGTTATTTTTTTGCTGTCGAGATATTCAAGGAAGAACTGGGCGTATTTGCGGCTGGTGCGGAACATGTCCCGCACTTCGGCGAGGGTTGTTTTGCCGTGTGTTTTCAGGTGTGCGGTGAGCCTGGCTACCATCTCGTTATATGCCGAGGCGGCAAAGACGACACCATCACCTACCCTGACGACCTTATTCTGCGTGATAAGCAAGTTGAGCAGGTCCGACTCGAGGGTGAGGTCAGAGGGGGGGGCGTAGGGATTCTGAGCCAAGGATTTCAGGAAGGCGTCTATTGTTGCCTGCTGTGTCTGAGTGAGCCGGACGGTGTGGGTGGGGAGGCAAACGAGCAGTCCTTCTTCTTTCAAAGCACCCTCATCAATGAGTCGGGATAGAACAGCCGAGGAATGTGTCCCCAACTCCAATTTGTTGCCCAGCTCTACCCGGGGGATGCCGGTACGGGTGGGGAACTTGCGGTGGTAGTCCTGCAGTATGGTGGTTGCTTTCTTTTTGAGGTTATCCCAACCTGACCCGGTGAAGAGGATGGAGGACTCGCCGCGACCTATCTCAACCACTTTTCCCTGCTGGACAAGGGCTTCCAGGGTCGGCTGAACGTCAGTGGAAGGCAGGTCACTTTGAGACGAGAGGGCGGATAGCTCCAGGGGTTGTTTTGTCTCCAGCAGTGCCAGGATAATATCTTCGGCGGTGCCTTCCTCTTTGATTTCCAGGCTCTGGATTACAGCCGGGCGAAAACGGCGAAGTCGGCTGGCGTGGGAATCGACAATTTTACCACCTCCCAGGGTCTCCGTAGACGAGCGGATAATAAAATGGTCGCCTTTAACCACTGCCAGCGGTCGGTCCAGCAGTAACTGGACCCAGCCGGATTCACCGGGCTTGAGTTCATTTCCTTCCAGCAGGCGGACTCTAGCCATTGCCTCGGCGGCACCGGTATAGAAGCCAAGCCTGGCATTATGTTTAATCGGGCGACGGAGATAGTCGATTAAATGAAGCCGGGCGCTAAGCATGGTACCGGGTACCAGCCAGCCGGGACTGGTAAGGACGTCGCCTCGTTTTAGCTGCGAGGTGGCAACACCGACCAGATTGGCAGCAACCCTGCTACCGGGATGGGCGACATCAATACGGGTTTTGTGCATCTGCAGTCCACGCAGACGCGATTTCAAATCGGCAGGGACAATCTCTACCTCCTGCCCAACAGTAAGGGAGCCGTCGATTAATGTGCCGGTAACCACGGTCCCTGAGCCAGCCATAGTAAAAACCCGGTCTATCGGCATTCGGGCACGACCGGTGTCCTGCCGGGGTGCGGTGTCATCGAGAAGCTCGTCAATGGCAGAAAGCAGGTCAGTTAAGCCTTCACCGGTTAATGCGGAGACAGCAACGATGGGGGCACGGGACAGGGTGGTGGGCTGGAGCAGTTCCTCTATCTCCATCCTGACGACGGCCAGCCATTCATCATCCACCAGGTCCTTCTTGGTGATGACCACGATTCCCCTGGTTATCCCGAGCAGGTCCAGAATTGCCAGGTGTTCTCTGGTCTGGGGCATGACGCTTTCGTTGGCGGCGATAACCAGCAATGCCAGGTCAATACCACCCACTCCAGCCAGCATGTTCCTGACGAAGCGCTCGTGTCCGGGGACATCGACGATGCCGACCTCCCGGCCACCGGGCAGCTTTAACCAGGCGAAGCCGAGGTCAATGGTCATGCCCCGTTCTTTTTCTTCGATGAGTCGGTCGGGGTCTATGCCAGTCAGGGCATGGACCAGAACTGACTTGCCGTGGTCGATATGTCCAGCGGTGCCGATTACGAACATGGTATTTGCCTCTTTCAGTTTTAGACGGTTGCCAGCGATGTTTTCAGTCGGCGGTTAGATTGCGAAGCGCCTGGAGCACAATTTCGTCCTCTTCGGGGAACACTGAACGGGGGTCGAGCAGTAGAAGGTTGTCGCTAATGCGGCCGATGACCGGTACTTCTTGAGACCGCAACTTCCGGGCTAACCTCTGAGCTGTGCTCGGGCTCTTTCTGCCTTCTGTGCCGACGGCAACGAGCCGGGTGGGCAGAGTGCCGCCGGGCAGACTACCACCGCCGACCATGGTTTCTCCGTCTATCACCCGGGCAGGACTGTTGGAAGACTTCACCCATAGCTTTGCCCGCCGGTCAATCTCTGCCAGTGGGGTTGAAATCATGCGCCATACCGGAATTCTGGTTGTTGCCTCACCTTTCAGGTAGTGGACTAAGGTGGCTACGATGCCAGCCAGCCTGACCTTATCAATTCGCACCGCCCGAGCTAACGGGTGTTTCTTCAACTTTTCAATAAACTGTTTCTTGCCGACGATAATGCCAGCCTGAGGGCCGCCGACCAGTTTATCTCCGGAAAAGAAGGTGAGGGCGGCGCCGGTCTCAACACTCTGCCGGACAGTTGGCTCAGGGTCGAGCCCGAATACGGTTGTGTCCAGGAAACAGCCACTGCCGAGGTCGTCGAAGACGGGTATACTATGCTGATTGCCGAGAGCCGCCAGTTCCTCAAGGGTTACCTCGTTGACAAATCCCATGAGGCGGAAGTTGCTGGAGTGAACTCGCATCAGCGCTGCCGTGCGTTGGGTAATTGCCTGCTGGTAGTCGGTTACGTAGGTGCAGTTGGTGGTACCAACCTCAACGAGCCTGGCGCCGCTCTGACGCATGACGTCAGGGATGCGAAAGCTACCGCCAATCTCTACTGCCTGGCCGCGGGAGACGATTACTTCTTTTCTTTTTGCCAGGGCGGTGAGAGCCAGAAGCACTGCGGAGGCATTATTGTTGACCACCAGTGCCGCTTCAGCGCCGGTTAGCTGACACAAGAGCTGCTCAACGTGCACCTGACGGGAGCCCCTCGTGCCTCTATCGAGGTCATATTCGAGGTTGGAGTAGCCTGTGGCGGCCGTATTCATGGCGGCGATTGCTTCCTGACTGAGCGGTGCGCGACCCAGATTAGTGTGGAGGATTACGCCGGTGGCATTGACTACAGGACGCAGGCTGGTGTTCTCCAGGGCATCAATTCGGGAAGAAACGGAGGCTATTATCTCATCAGGGGAAGGGCATGGATTACCGGCGGAAATGGAAAGGCGGGCACTATCCAACTGCTGACGGACCAAGTCCAGCAACAACGTGTGTGAGTGAGTCTCCTCGAGTTGCCGGATTCGCTCGTCGGAGAGTATTTTGTCGACACCGGGCAGATTACGGAATTCACTATTCATCAGTATCCTAAACATTCTACTATACCAAGGCTCAATTGCAAAGCGGTGGCAACTTTGATTTGGTTACTCAAGCAATGCTACAATGTCAGATGAGATTGGGAGGAATGTACCAGTCTCAGTAGTAGAGGAGACAGATGGACAAGAAGGAAAACCCACGCCTGACCGAAAGCGTTCGGGGAGCAGGCTGAGCTTCCAAGATAGGTCCGGGAGACCTATACCCAGCTCTGCAAGCCCTACCTTTAATCTCCGACCCACGGATAATACGCGGTATGGAAACACTGGATGATGCCGGGGTTTACAGGCTGTCGGACGACCTGGCTATTATTCAGACGGTAGATTTTTTCACGCCGATAGTTGACGACCCCTATGCGTTCGGTCAAATTGCGGTGGCCAATGCCCTGAGCGATGTCTATGCCATGGGGGGCAAGCCGCTGACGGCGATGAACATTGTTTGCTTCCCGATAAACTCCATGGATATTACGATACTGGAGAGTATCCTCAGGGGGGGAGTGGACAAAATGCGTGAAGCAGGGGTGGTGCTGGTTGGCGGACACACCGTTGATGATATTGAGTTGAAATACGGGCTTTCGGTTACCGGCACGGTACATCCCGGAAAGCTGGTGACCAATGCCGGAGCCAAGGCGGGAGATAAATTGATACTGACCAAGCCACTGGGGACAGGAATCATAAACACGGCGATAAAAGCGGGGATGGTCAGCGAGGAACTTGCGGGAAAAGTTACGGAATGCATGATAAGTCTGAACAAAGAGGCGTCGGAGCTAATGCAGGAGACAGGAGTCGATGCCTGTACCGACATTACCGGGTTCGGGCTGCTGGGGCATTCCGTTCAGCTAGCCGAGGGCAGTCAGGTGGGTCTGGAGTTCCATCTGGCTTCGATCCCCTACTTCCCGGAGGTTGAGGGGCTTGCCGAACAGGGGTTGTGTCCCGGCGGTTCGTTGCGAAATAAGGATTACTATCAAGATAAGGTAGAGTTTGTGGGTGAAGTGCCGGAGCATGTGCGGGATGTGCTGTTCGATGCCCAGACCTCCGGGGGTCTGCTGATATGCCTGGAGGCGGGGAAGGCGGAGCTGTTGCTGGAGAGGCTGAAACAGGCGGGGATAACGGATGCGGCTATTGTTGGTGAGGTTACGGGTGAACCCAAGGGCAAGATTCTGGTAAAGTAGGCTCCGAGCTAGCAACTCGTCTCATTATAACGGTTTGTCGTCTGTTGTGGATTGGCAAGTGCTTTACTCCACAGGATGAAGGGGGTGCTCAAATGAGATTACCAGAACCACAGTCAAGAACATTCACCGCATTAATTGGTGACATAGAAAAAGGACAGATCAAGATACCTCAATTTCAGAGAGATTTCATCTGGGATTTGAAAAGGTGCACAAAATTAATGGATAGCATTGTTAAGGGATACCCTATTGGCACCCTTATTTTTTGGAAGACAAAGGAAAGACTAAGATCTGTACGGAATATTGGAGACCATGATCTTCCAGATGCAGAGGAAGGAGACTTTGTCGAGTTCGTTTTGGACGGTCAACAGAGGTTAACAGCCTTGTTTGCAAGTCTTAATGGTCTTAGAGTGGGAAGAGAAAGCGAGAGATTCGATGACTTCGCTCAGATGTATATTGACCTTGAAGCCAAAGAGGATGAGGAAATTGTTACAACAGATGTATCGGGGAAAGACCCAAAGTCCATCATCAGAATTACGGATCTTTTAGGTGGAGGATTACCTCTATTAGCGGAGTATCCCAAAAAGTATCATGAGAAGTTGGAGGACTATAAGAATCGCATTGTATCTTACAATTACTCAATAATTCAAATTAAAGAGGCTCCAATTGATATTGCGACAGAGATATTTACAAGGATTAATGTTGGTGGGAAACCATTGACGTTGTTTGAAATAATGGTTGCAAAGACTTTTGACTCTGGTAAAGATTTTGACTTGTCGGAGAAATTTGATGAGTTGATCGAGAATCTTGAACCGCTAGATTACGAGACTATTTCAGACGCTACAGTCCTACAAACAATATCTTTAATCCTAGATGATGAATGCAAGAGACAGACTATACTTAGATTGGATAAGAAGGACTTCATTAATATCTGGCCTTATGCAGTAGATGCGATAGAAAGGGCTGTGGAGTATTTCAGGGGATTCTACCGAATCCCAGTGTCTCAACTTTTGCCCTATAATGCCCTAATAGTTCCTTTTGCATACTTTTTCCATCACCATCCTGACAGACCTATAGGGGAGAAAGAAAAGTATCTCGAAGACTTCTTCTGGAGGTGCTCGCTGTCGGGGAGATATTCGTCAGGAGTTGAAGGTAAACTAGCTCAAGATGTCAAGCGGATTGACAAGATATTGAAAGATGAACTTCCTAACTATGATTGGAGTATAGATACTTCTCCAGAATTCATTATCAATAACGGTTGGTTCAGTGCTGGTAGGAGTTATATAAAAGCTATATTGTGTATTTATGCTTACCACCAACCGAAGTCTTTCGACAATAACGCTATCGTTAACATCAGTAATTACTGGTTGAAGCAAGCAAATAGTAAGAATTACCATCACTTCTTTCCTAGAGCTTATCTGAGAAGCGTTGGGCAAGAAGATACTGCTAACAATATTCTAAACATTACCATTGTTGATGATTTCCTCAATAAACGAGAGATTGGAGCCCAAGCACCATCCAGATATATGAAAAGATTCGAAAAAGCGAACCCACGATTAGCAGAAACGATGAAAACCCACCTTATCTCAGATTTAGAAAAACTCGGCGTATGGGAAAATGATTACCCAACCTTTATCGAGAAGCGTGCCAAGGCAGTCAGTAAAGATATGCGGAAAAGGATCATTAGGCAAGATATAGACAAAGAAGCCCAACCTGAGTTATTTGATGATTATGATGAAAGCGCCAAAGAATTAGTCGAATTAGTCAAGTAATCCTGACTAAACATCTCGAAATGCTGGCTAAGGTTCTCCCTGAGATGAAAAGTATGGTCGGGGTGAGAGGACTTGAACCTCCGACCTCAGCGTCCCAAACGCTGCGCGCTAGCCGTCTGCGCCACACCCCGATACCAAGAGAAGTATAGCCAAAGAGCCTGTGGTGGGTCAAGTAGGCAGAGAATGCCTAATCTCTACAGTCGAGGCAACGGTCAAAGAAATCAGGTGGCAGGTCTACTTTCTTTGATATGTATTCTAACTGTTTCTGCGGCGCCCAGTACCTGCCGCAGACCTTACATTTGGCGAGTTTGAATTCGGTCCTGTTGTTGGGCATGGTCAGTGTTCTGGTGTCGCCAATATCTTCCATCGTGATGGCGTCAGTGGGACAGACATAGGCGCAGGAACCGCAGCCGATACAGGCATCGGAGTCATCATAGAATGGGACAGCCATTTCACGTTCAACCCCGCGGTTTACGAGGCTGATTGCGGATACTTCCACGACTTCCTGGCAAACGCGGGTGCACAGTGCACAGAGGATGCAGTTGCCGTGGTCTTCCAATGAAAAGGGAGTACCGTCAACGCCGAGTCGCTTCGCCAGGTCGCGGACTACTTTTGATTCGGGGCAGCGAGCGAGGAGTAGCTCCATCAGCATTTTACGGTTGCCGGCAATTCTCTCCGAGTTGGTCTTTACTGTCAGTCCTTCTTCAACCGGATAGAGACAGGAGGTAACCATTCTTTCTCTACCACTGCGGGTTTTTATCTCAACCAGACAAAGGCGACAAGCACCGTAGGGCGTTACCGACTCGTGGGCACAGAGGGTGGGGATGTAGATATTGTGGTCTTTAGCCACATCCAGTATCATGGCGCCCTCTTCGGCCTGAAGCTCCTGCCCGTCAATTGTTAGTTTCACCATGTTTGTCATCCTCACTTTACTATTACCGCATCGAGGTTGCAGACATCATAACACGAGCCACACTTAATGCACTTCTCCTGGTCAAGCAGGACGGGTTTCTTTTTTCCCTGAGAGGTTATGGCTTCCACAGGACATGCTTTGATACACAGTCCGCAATCGGGGCATTTCTCTTCGTCGATGAGGTAGGTGATAAGCTCCTTGCAGACAGCGGCGGGGCATCTCCTGTCTTTGATGTGGGCCTCGTATTCGTCCCGGAAATAGCGTACCGTTGTCAGGACAGGATTGGGGGCACTGCTACCGAGGGCACAGAGGGAGGTATCAATCAGTGTTTGTGACAGGTCTTCAAGTAGCTGGATGTCTTCTGCTTTGCCCCTGCCTTCGGTGATGCCGGTCAGTATTTCCCGCATTCGCTTGAGTCCTTCACGACAGGGCAGACATTTGCCACAGGACTCCTCTTCAAGGAAGGAGATGAAATACTTGGCGATGTCCACCATACAGTTTGACTCGTCCATGACAATCATACCGCCGGAGCCCATCATTGAACCGGCCTGGCTCAGCTCGTCGAAGTCAACCGGCAGGTCGAGCAGGCTTTCGGGGATGCAACCGCCGGAGGGGCCACCGGTCTGGACGGCTTTGAACTTTTTATCTTTGGGGATGCCACCGCCGATATCATAAACGATCTCTCTCAGAGTCATGCCGATGGGCACCTCGACGAGACCGGTATTGTTGACCTTACCGACCAGGGAGAAAATCTTGGTGCCCTTGCTATTTTCGGTACCTATTTCGGCATACCAGTCGGCGCCCTGATTGATTATCAGGGGGACGTTTGCCCAGGTTTCGACATTATTAAGATTGGTGGGCTTGTCCCAGAGACCTTTCTCAGAAGCGTGCACGTATTTTGCCCTGGCCTCACCCACCTTGCCTTCCAGCGATGCCATTAAGGCGGTTGATTCCCCACACACAAAGGCGCCACCACCCCGGCTAATCCTGACGCTGAAGTCAAATCCTGAGCTCAGGATGTTTTCGCCGAGGAATCCATATTCCTCCGCCTGCTTGACGGCTATCTCGGCATTTTTCACTGCCAGAGGATATTCATTGCGAACATAGATGTACCCCTGATGAGCACCAATAGCGTAAGCGCCGATTATCATTCCCTCCAGGACAGAGTGAGGGTTTCCTTCCATCAGGCTTCTGTCCATGAAGGCACCGGGGTCGCCTTCATCGCAGTTGCAGATGACATACCGGGTATCATCGTGGGCACTGCGGCAACTTTCCCACTTGCTGGCGGCGGGGAATCCACCACCGCCACGTCCCCTGAGGCCGGCTTTCTTGACCTCGTCGATTACGTTTTCAGGGGACAGCTGGCTGAGGGTTTTAGCCAAGGCTGAATAGCCACCGATGGACAGGTAGTCTTCAATACTATCGGGTGATATCCTGGCGTTGTTATCCAGCAGAAGGCGTTTCTGTTTGCTATAAAAGGGGACGTCCTTTTCGTGGACTATCTTCTCACCGGTCGCGGGGACAGGATAGAGCAACCGGTCGACCACGTTGCCGTTTAGAAGAGTCTCGGAGACTATCTCGGCGACATCTTTCTCCTTCACCCGTTGATAGAGTATGCCCTGGGGGTGAACAACAACGTGCGGTCCCCGTTCACAGAAACCGCGGCAGCCGGTTACAACAAAGTTTACCTTCTGGGCTAATCCCTGTTCCCGCATTTCCTGCTCAAAGGCGCCGATAACGTCTTCGCCGCCCAGGGCGACACAACCGGTACCACCGCAGATGGTCAGGCAGGGTTTATCGGGGTCCCTGCTCCTGGTTATTGATTCTCTTAATTTCTCCAGTTCATCCGGCGAACTCAGCCTGTTCAATGTTTTGTTCCTCTCTCGTAGTTTTTCAGTGATTCGTCAATCGTGGCTGTCTAACAAGGGTTTGACTTTGTCAGTCTTCATCTCACCAGAGTATTTGCCATCAATTAATACAATAGGACCCAGGGCACAAGCACCGACGCAATTGACAGTCTCCAGTGTGTATTTCAGGTCCTGGTCCGTTTCACCCGATTTAATCCCTGTCTCACGCTCAATGGTCTCCAGGACTCTGACCGCACCCCTAACGTGACAGGCGGTACCCAGGCAGACATTAATCACGTGACGTCCTCTTGGTTTCAAACTGAAGGCTTTGAAAAAGGTGGCTACACTGTAGACCCGACTCAGGGGTATATCCAGTCCCCGGCTTATCTCTACCAGAGCTTCCCGGGCCAGATAACCTAATTCGGACTGCGTATCCTGCAAGATGGGCACCAATGAGCTGCTGTCATGCCGGTGTTTGTTCAGTATTGAGCCTACCTTCTCCTGTAATTGCTCAACCCCCATGTTCATAGTGCCTTCTCCTTAAGTCTGGCGTAATTCCGGGTTACCCTGTCCTGAATCTCCTGTAGTGTGTCTTCGGACAGGTGGCGGAATCTTCCCTGTAACTTCATATAGTCCTGCACAGGCCTGAGCTTATCAGGTTCAAAACTCAGTTTATACCGGCCATCTTCTACTTCATATAATGGGAAAATCCCGGTCTCTACCGCGAGGCGTCCCAGTCTGACCGACAGGTCGGGCGCGGAGCGCCAACCGGTGGGGCATACTGAGAGGATGTGGATGTAAGCAGGACCGGGGGCTGCGACGCCTTTGGCTACCTTGTCCATTAAATCAAATGGATAGCTGTGGCAGGCGGTAGCCACGTAGGGAATATCGTGGGCGGCAGCAATAGCCGGCATATTCTTTTTCCAGGTATTCTGCCCGATACTCTTCTTGCCGGCGGGTGAGGTCGTGGTGGAGGCACCAAAAGGAGTGGACGAAGACCGCTGAATTCCGGTATTCATATAGGCTTCGTTGTCAAAGCAAATGTAGAGTAAATCATGTCCGCGCTCCAGTGCTCCAGATAACGCCTGAAGGCCGATATCACTGGTGCCACCATCGCCGGCCATAGCAACAAACTTTACTCCCTTATCGGCACGCTTTCCTTTCCTTATCATTGCTTTATATCCGGCTTCGGCGCCGGAAGCCACTGCCGCCGTGTTCTCAAAAAGAGTGTGAATCCAGGGCATGCACCATGCGGTAAAAGGGAGCTGGGTGGAGACTACTTCCATGCAGCCGGTGGCATTAGCGACGATAACGTTGGGGCCGATTGCCTTACAGGCAAGTCTTACAGCTAAAGCCTCGCCGCAGCCGATACAGGCCCGATGGCCGGGGGCAAAGCCTTCCCTTTTAGGTGCCAGGCGAGGAACATAGACAGTATAGTTTTTCATCATTCTCGCACCCCGTATATTTCAAATTCCTGCTCGCTCCCCGTGCGGGCGATTTCCTTGCCTCTGCCAACCATTTCTTCAAATCCAGCTACGGTGATGTCCCTACCACCCAAACCGGCGACAAAACCTACCACCTTTGGTCTGTTATCCTGATTGTACAGAGCCGACCTTACCTCGGAGCAGGCGGGGCCGCCGGGGCCACCGAAGGACAAGGCTCTATCGACAACAATGATAGTTTCAGCATCCCCGACTGCCTGACGGAGTTCTTCAAAGGGGAAGGGTCGCCAAAGGCGAATTCTAATCAGCCCGATATCCTGACCTTCGGCTCTCATCTTGTCGACGGCAGCCATTGCCGTCTCACTGAAGCTACCCATAGTCAAGAGGAGTGTCCCGGCGTCCTCAGAGTGGTAACGTTCTACCGGATGATATTGACGTCCAAAAGTTTCATTGAATTTATCCCACCACTCAAGGATTACCTTCTTAGATGCTCTCAGATTCACCTCCTGGGCTTTCTTGGCCTCGGAATAGAGGACAGGTGGCGCGAAAGCTCCCATGGTCAGCGGTTTATCAGGATTCAAAGGGAAGGGATACTGGAATGGGGGGATAAACCGGTCGACCTCACTCTGTTCCGGGAAGATGATAGGTTCAATAACATGCGTTAGATAAAAGCCGTCCACGTGAACCATCACCGGGAGTAAAACTCTCTGGTCTTCACCAATGCAGAAGGCGCAGATTATGTTGTCAAGAGCCTCCTGCCCATTCTCAACAACGATTTGAATCCAACCTGTGTCGCGGACAGACATAAGGTCGGACTGGTCGCCCCAAACGCTTAGGGGTGCCGATAATGCCCGGTTAGCGACTGCCATAATTACCGGCAGCCGCATAGCTGAGGCGACGTATAATACTTCGTGCATTAACTCCAGTCCCTGTCCGGCGGTGGCGGTGAAGGTTCGTGCACCGGTGGCTACCGAGCCGAGGCAAGCACTCATTGCCGAGTGTTCAGATTCAACGGGGATATACTGGGCGTCTAATTCACCATCGGCGACCAGTTCGGCGAGGTGCTCGACAATGTGAGTTTGCGGGGTAATAGGATAAGCCGCCACGACGTCAGTATTAGCCAGTTTGGCAGCCTCGGCGATAGCCAGTGAAACCTCAATGCCTACCCTTTGAGCCATTATTCCTCCTCCTCTGCCATGGTGATGACTTCCGTGGGGCACTCCCGGGCACAAATACCACACCCCTTGCACCAATACAGATTAGCTTCAAAATGGCCGTCATCGTTCTGCTCAATGCAACCTTCGGGACAGAAGAGCTGGCACATAGCGCACTTGATGCATCTATTAGAGTTGTAGGTGGGCACCTGCGAGCGCCAGTCCCCAGTTTTGTACTGCCTGGTATTGCCCGGCTCAGTTACTATTGAGCCGATTTCTATGTCTTTCCAGGTCATTTCACGTTCACTCTTAGCCAAGTTAACCTCACTCCTTTATTACAGTTTCTTGATACGCCTTTTTCATAGCGTTAATATTTCTTTCCGCCAGACGGTCAAAGCGCTCCTGCAGGGGTCCTATCAGGGATTCCAGTTTGACCACGCCCGTAGCCTTGAGCAGGGCTCCCAGCATGGTAGTATTGACGATGGGGACACCGAGAAGCTCGCGAGCAATCTTGAGGGCGTCAACCAGAGCCAGCTGCCATCCGGTGTCAAAGTCAGATTCAATTTCCTGAAGTGTTTTCCGGGTATTGATTATCAGTATTCCGTTGTCTTTGAGGCCAGAGGTAACATTGACAACGCGAAGAAGAGTGGGGTCAAGGACTACGACAACATCCGGCTCCGTAATCTCAGCTCTTACCCTGATAGGGTCTTTGCTATCTATTCTGTCAAAAGCCATAACCGGCGCTCCTCTACGTTCCGGGCCAAAAGCAGGAAATGCCTGAGCATATTTACCTTCGCCGATGGCTGCCTTTGCCAGTAATTCGGCAGAGGTAACCGAGCCCTGACCGCCACGGCCATGCCATCTTATCTCGGTGAGCCGGGTTGTTTCTATCACCTTAGCCTCCAAGCAAATATCACTAGACTACCTTCACAGCATATCTAAAACAAAGTACCCCTGGGGCGACTCGAACGCCCGCCCCCAGCTCCGGAGGCTGGTGCTCTATCCAACTGAGCTACAGGGGCAAAAAAATAATGATACACTATAAGGACGTACTAAAGCAAGAGGTTGCTACCTTTCTAATAATCAAGTATATCTTGCGATGAGATAAAGCCAGCAGAGACCAACTACCAGAATCATGGCCGGTATGGCATACCTGCAGAACCTTCCCCAGCTAATCGGGTAGCCTTCTCTCTCAGCGACGGCAGTGCCGACAACATTAGCGGAGGCACCGATGGGAGTTGCGTTGCCGCCGATGTCCGTACCGAGAGCCAGAGTCCAGGCGAGCGTGGGCAAGCCCAGTGAGTGAGTAGTTGCCAGATTTCTGATTACCGGAACCATTGTAGCGGCAAAGGGGATATTATCCACAATTGCCGAGGCAAAGGCAGAAACCCAGAGGATAATAGGTATCACCAATTGGATATTACCTCCGGATACGTCTCCGATATATTCAGCCAGCATGGTCAATACCCCGGTTTCCTCAAGTCCTCCGACGCAAACAAACAATCCGATAAAGAAAACCAAAGTCCGCCAGTCCACCCGCTTAATAATGTGTGCAGCGCTTCTGAATGCGGCAAGCAGTGTTAAGGCAGCAGCAATACAGCCTATCAGAGCAACGGATATTCCAGTCTGGGCATGGGTTACTAATAAAACCACTACAAAGATGAAAATGCCAGCATCTATCTTGAACAGACGAGGGTTGATGATGGCCTCAGCCGGCTGGGGGTAATGATTGGGGGCGTCATCTGAATTTTGTCTTACAGAGGTAAGCGTTTTGCGGAAACAGAAGTAGAAGAAACCGAGGGTCACAATCATGCCAATCCAGGCAATGGGTCCGGTATTGGTGAGGAAGTCAAAGAAGGAGTAGTTGAGTGCAGTGCCGATGATGATATTGGGGGGGTCACCGCACATGGTGGCACTACCGCCGACGTTTGAGGCAAAGATTTCGGCGATTATTATGGGAACGGGGTCAAACTTGAGGAGGCGAGCCAGCTCAATAGTTACCGTAGCCAGAAACAGCATTACCGTAATACTATCAATAAACATCGCCAGGAAGCCAGACAGCAGCATGAAGGCAATCAGTATCGGAACTACCTTATAATTTACCAACCTGGCTACATATAGGCATAGCCAGCGGAAGAAGCCCACTTCTCCCATCCCCTCTACCATGGTCATCATGCCGCCAATAAAGATGATGGTCTGCCAGTTAACGCCATGAGACTCTAAATGCGCTCCCTCTGGTAGTTGCCCTATTAGCTGGCCCAGGGCCCCCCCCTGTATCCAGAAATTTAACTGCCCGAGTTGTCCAATGTTAATGACATTAGAGATTGCCGCCGGGTTTTTCTGGATGATGAGAAAGACAACGATAATGGTAAGGCCAGCGCCGACCACGGCAGGAACATAGCGATGCACCTTGTCACTAACAATTACAATAAACATAGCCGCAAAGATGACAAGGGCAAAGATTTGGCTTATGTCAAACATCTATTGAAAGCTTCTTCCTAGCTTATCCAGTAAGTACAGCCACACAGTGCGGCACTCTTATTATAGCAGAGCTTTGCCCTGTAAGGAAAGAGGAGATAAGCGTTCCAAGAGAGCCTAACCGGCACCAATACCTGACGTAAACAGAGCACAGGCTCCAGCGATGTAGAGCATAATTATGAGAACGGCATACCAGCTGATGTGGATAAAGGTTTTGCGCTTTCGAAGGTATGCCAGTTCTGCTCACCAAGTATCATAATCAGCCCTATTTCTATCTTAGCCCATAATGAATAAAACGTAGAACCCCAAGAGATACAGTACTATCAGGGCAACGGCATACCAACTGACTCCAGGAAACGTTTTTCTCCGAGAAGGAGAGCTAAGTCCCACGATGACGACAGCGGTCATCAGGATAGCTATCAGACCGGAAAACACGTGGTTTATTGACACCTCCGAGAAAAGCGGACCTGCCCCGTAAAAGAGGTCATCCCCGGCAAGAACGATACCCATATTAAACATATTGCTGCCCAGCATGTTGGCAACCGCCATATCGGCAGCGCCGAGACGCAGAGCAGTGATGGAAACCACCACTTCAGGTGCTGAGGTAACTGCAGCTAAGAAAAGGCTACCTACAAAAGTAGAACCCCAGCCGGTGATCTCGGTAATCTCCTCTCCTACGAATGCCAACCATATAGCTCCAGCTATGACAAAGATAGCTGCTATGCTGTAATATGTATACGCCCTCGCCAATGATATTTCTTCATAATACTGTGGCGTCTCCCTCTCGTTAACAGCTTGAGCTTGTTGACTTCGTTCATGATGAAAGGCCTTCCTCATGCTGAATAAGTAGAGAAGGACAAGGAGAGGGGTGAAGATGCTCACCCAGCCCAGGCCTAACCCTGAGATACTAGAGCTAATAAAGATGCTCATCGTGGCAAAGGCGACGAGCAGTATAGCCAGACCCCCTATCAGCGTGTGCCGAGTGCCTACTCTTGTCAATAGAGGTCCCTGGCGGTGCAGGATATCCAGCAAAGCGATAATCGCCAGGTTAAACATGTTGCTGCCGAAGGCATCGCCCATAGCCAAATCGGGAACTCCTACAAAAGCTACGGCACTTATTCCGGTGAACAGCTCAGGTAAGGAGGTAGCAGTGGCCATGAGTAATAAGCCAACCCATGCCCCGCCCAGCCCCGTCTTCTCAGCTATTATGTCACCGTATCGGGCCAGCTTTGTCCCGGCAAGCAGGATGATGATAAGACACAGGAGAAACCATAACCAGACCAAAAGTTGAGACTCCTACCAATAAATTACCGCAGGGATAGTATACAGCGATTAAGTCCGGCAGAGCAAGAGGACGTGCTTTCATTTTGATGGCATTTAGATTAAAATACTTGCCAGACAGGATTGACTCACGGCAGAGCAAAACTACCGGAGTCAGTCAAAATAATCAGATATAAGGAGTGAAAAATGGCAGACGAACCACGATTTTTCCAAATAGAGAGGGACGGCCCGGTTATCATCTGGAAATACAATAACCCGCCGAAGAACCTGCTCACCCCAGAGAGCGGGATGGAGTTTACCGAACTGGTTGAGGCATTTGAGATAGACCCGGAATTACGCGCCGGTATTCTTACCAGTGCGTTACCGGACGTGTTTATCCAGCACTTTGACGTGGAAACGCTGGTGCGGGGGTCGGAACGAATGCGCGACACCTCCGACGGTAATCCGCTGAAATTCGCACTAAGGCGTCCGCCTGCCCGCGGCACTCGCAGGGTGGGGCCGAAGCCGATAATATGCGCCATCAATGGATGGGTTTCGGGTGGCGGCTGTGAACTATCACTGACCTGCGACTTTCGCTTTATGTCAAGGAAGGCGACGATAGGCTTAATAGAAGTTTTGCTGGGGATACTGCCTGGGGGCGGGGGGACACAACGCATGGCACGCTTGCTGGGAACCAGCAAGGCACTGGAGATGATGATGCTGGGGAAGGTCATTGGTGCCGATGAGGCGGAGCGCATCGGGCTGGTGCACCGCGCCTGTGAACCGGATGAACTGATGCCGAAGGCGATTGAGTTTGCCAAACAACTGGCGGCCAGACCGCCACTTGCCCTCGCGCTGATAAAGCGCTGCATCTACGAAGGTACCGAGATGCCGCTGGAAGAAGGGCTTGCACTGGAAAGGCAAATGTTCATGGAGTTGATGAGGAGCGATGACGGTTACCGGATAATGAGCGAGTACGTGGCCGGCGGGCAGGACCGCAACTGGTTTCTTGAGTGGCAGAGCAAGTAGTAAGAGTTGCTGAGGGGGGATATGATGCAGAAGATTAGCGATAACGTCTACGCTGAAACAGGGTTTCAGGGATGCAATCCTGGCTTTGTGGTTACCAGCGACGGGGTAGTAATGATTGACACTCCCCAGATGCCGGCAGACGCAGTGAGATGGCGGGATGAGATTGCCAAACACGGTCCGGTTCGTTACCTGATAAACACCGAACCCCACGGTGACCATTTCACAGGCAACTATTTCTTCGAGGGTACGGTGGTGGCTCACGAAGGGGTCAGGGAGGCAATCCTAGCATCTTCGGTAGAGCAAATAATGGAACGGCTCAGGCAAATGGCTCCCGATAGCCTTTCGTTGATGGCAGGATTCAGCTATCGTCCGCCCACCATCACCCTTTCGGAAAGGCTTACTCTTTACGTGGGTGAGCACACTTTCCAGTTGATTCATGTCCCGGGACACACACCTTTCCAGGTGGCGGTCTATATTCCTGAGGAAAGGGTGGTTTTCACGTCGGATAACGTGTTTTACAGAGTACAGGCTTATCTTCACCAAGCAGTTCCCTACGAATGGCTAGACTCGCTGAAGAGGCTCGGGGAGCTGCAGGCTGATGTAATGGTGCCGGGGCACGGTGAAGTCTGCGACCGCAGCTACATCCCGGAGATGAGCGCCTTTATTCAAGCATGGATAGATGCGGTCACTGAAGCCATTGACCAAGGGATGAGTCTGGAAGAAGCTCAGGACAAGGTCTCACTTCTTGACCGATACCCCATGCAACCGGGAAGCGAGGCGATGGGAGAGCAATTACAACGAATGAATGTGGCACGGTTGTACGAAGTGCTTACGAAGAGAAAATGAAGCGGACAGATGCAGGTTCCCGGAGTCCGAAGGCGTGGACAAGAGCGAAATAGCCATTGAAGAGGGGGTAGACGAGTTTCTATCCAAAGCCGGGACGGTAGACTGAGCCCAGGTAAGGGTCGTTGACAGTGGGTGGGTGGGGTGCTAACATAGCGGCAATAGCTATTCGGGGTGAGGCTACGTAGAACGATATTAACAAACAGGAGGTAAGACACCATGGCAGAAGAGCTGATACTCTACAACAAGGAAGACGGTATTGGAATCATCACATTCAATCGACCCGACAGGATGAATGCGATCACCGACGATATGCTGGGAGACCTGACCAACATCCTCAACGAAGCTACCCTGGACAATGAGGTCCGAGCAGTGATAGTCACGGGAAACGGCCGTGCTTTCTGCGGCGGCACCGATGTGACTGTGGGCATAGCGCGGGACCACGCCGACGCTGGCGCGGAGAGGGCGAAGAGAATCAAGAAGGTAGACCTGCCAGAGACTTCCCTGCCGGCATGGACCTTCACCCGCGTTCCCAAGCCTACTATTGCCGCCGTGAATGGTGCTGCGGTTGGCATGGGGGCGGAGTGGACAGCCCAGTGTGACATACGGATTGCCTCGGAGAACGCCCGTTTCGG